>ENA-OQJT01000133-OQJT01000133.1-human-gut-metagenome-genome-assembly--contig:-NODE-133-length-18084-cov-1.166119_pt1 | contig 18084 bp, 18 predicted proteins | sample MGYA00242612_ERZ504779 | MGnify/ENA primary metagenome ERZ504779 (study PRJEB26092, sample SAMD00036366) | human gut metagenome | host: Homo sapiens | study: EMG produced TPA metagenomics assembly of...
GCCGGGCAGCAGCCGTAATAAAAAGAAAAAAGAACAAAGCCAGAAAAAACCGCGGATAAATCCATTTTTAAGTGGAATTATCCGCGGTTGTGTGATAAGATGGCTGTATGCGAAGAGGCAGGTAGAAGATACAGGGACACCTGCCTCTTACTCTGTGAAAAAGGAGAGAAGAGAGAACATATGAAAAAGTTTTATGCATGGTATCAGAAGCATATTACAGGTGCGATCTTTACCGGACTGATTCTCGGTATCTTAACCGGACTTCTTCTGGCGGACCGCTTTACGCCGATTCTGACCGTAACCGGCGTCATCGGCGGCATCTACATGAACGCCTTGAATATGATGATTTTCCCGATGGTATTCTGCTCAATTGTCATGGGTATCTGCAGCATCGGAAATGCAAAAACGACAGGTAAGATCACCGGCTACTCGATGATTTTCTTCCTGTGCACCACCGCGATTGCAAGTGCAGTCGGCATTATCATTCCAAGACTGATCCGCCTCGGAAAGGGAGTCCATTTTGAGATGGCAACTTCCGATATCCAGGCGACCGAGATGACCAGCATCCTCGACACGATCAAAAACCTGATCCCGTCCAACCCGGTGAAGGCGTTTGCGGAGGGCAACATGCTCCAGGTACTCGTGTTCGCTGTCGTTGTCGGCTTTACGCTGATTGCGGTCGGAGAGAAGGGACAGCCGCTCTTAAACGTGATCGACTCCCTGAATGAGGTCTGTTTAAAAGTCATCAGCACCGTTATGTACTTCACCCCGATCGGTGTCTTCTGTACGATCGTGCCGGTTGTCGAGGCAAACGGAACCAAAACCATCGTTTCCTTGGCAACCCAGCTCATCATTCTGTATGTGGCATTCTATGGATTTGCGATCGTCGTCTACGGCGGCGCTGTAAAACTCATCGGAAAGACGAGTCCGGTCAAGTTCTTTAAGGCGATCATGCCGGCAGCCCTGAATGCATTCGGAACATGTTCCAGTTCCGCGACGATCCCAATCAGCAAGCGCTGTGTCGAGAAAGAACTCGGCGTTTCGAACCAGATCAGCAGTATCGCAATCCCGCTCGGTGCCACCGTCAACATGGATGCGGTATCGATCCTGATGTCGTTTATGATCATGTTCTTCGCAAATGCCTGCGGCATCAACGTCAGCATTTCGATGATGGTGATCATTCTGCTTGCCAACGTCCTGCTTTCTGTCGGAACACCGGGTATCCCGGGCGGCGCGATCGCATCATTCGCAGCACTCGCCACGATGGCAGGTCTTCCGGCCGGCGTCATGGGCGTTTACATCAGCATCAACACACTGTGTGACATGGGTGCCACATGCGTCAACGTCATCGGCGATATGGCAGGCTGCGTTGTGCTGCAGGAGAAAATTAAACTGGAAGAAAACTAAAAAATGTTACATAGAAAAAGAGGGATTCCTTTCACGGGAGTCCCTCTTTTGCAATGCGTAAAATAAATTAAATATAGTCCGAAACATATGGAATATGGTGGAAGAGCAGGTCATCCAGGCATTCCACAGTCTGCGGCGTCGTTTCGATGCGCGCCATCTCATACAGCTTGGAAGCCGTCTTGTAGCCGAGCAGCAGTGTCGTGAGCGATGCGATCGTCATTTTCATCACATGGTCCGGCTCGCGGTCGGTCGGCACACAGTGTCCTTTTTCAAAGAAGAATGTGAAGCTGTCATTGTTCCACGGAAGCAGCTCATCCTCGATCTCAAAACGGATACACACATCCGGCTCGTCCGGGTCGCAGGCGTAATGTTCCATAAACTGCACGACATCGATGATACGCCCCATCGAGTACGGGCGAATCGTTTCTTTGATATCGCTGTCCTCAAGCTCGAACGCGATGGGTTCACTGTAGTAGTTATTTCCTTTGACCTCATCGATCATGGAATCGTGCGCATGAATATACTCCCAGAGTCCCAGCTGCGCTTCGCGGTTCAGATAGATCATCTCTTTGATATGCATGATATCGGAGCTGATCAGATAGACCATGTAGCCGTACGGCACATCATCAGCGGAATAGTAGATCGCAACGACGGTATCATCCTCATCCCAGCGGAAATATTCTTCCCACGCCAGATTGTTGCGGTAGAGGCAGCCGTGCGTCTTCGAAGCAAATTTGGTATGTAGTTCCTTGAAATCCTTGTCATCCCATGCCACGCGGCGCACATAGCCAGGGGCTTTGAGTTTCCGCGGCACCTGCGTGTCCTTGATGGTGTACGTCATCTTATTGGAAATGATTCCCATCCGAGATTCCGGTAGAGCGGAATAGAGTAGGGATAGAGAAGCGCAAAGGAACGGTGGTTTTCCCGCATGCGCGTGAGACTCCGGATCATCAGCTTTTTCATGATGCCCTGGCCGGTGTATTCCGGGTAGGTGCAGACGCTGGTGACAAAACCGACGGGATAGCGGACACCGTAGATATTCATGTCCAGCGGATAAACCGCGAACTGTGATACCAGATCCTCCTCGCAGAAACAGCCGAGCACATCGGCACGGACGAGAACCGGGAATTTGGACTGCTTGATTTCATCGTCTTTCCATCCGCTTTCGGAAAGCTCCTGCTCTGTAACCTGAAAGGCGTAGCGCAGAAGTGCATTGTACTGCTCTGCGTCGTCGATGGTCAGCGGGCGGAAGGTTAAGTTCGAATCTTTCGTTTGAATCATGGATTACTCCCTCATTTTATTGTGAATCAAAGTATAGTGAATCAGATACTTTATTTTTTCGTAAATATTCTATCATAAGAAATGGAATTTGTGCAGTTAAAAATAAAGCCCATTCCGCAAATTTGGTAAAAAGATCAAAATAGTGTTAGAAATCGGATAAAAACTTCAAGAAACAGACAAAAAAATCTAATAAAATGAAAAACATACAGGGATAGTCTGCGCGAAAAAGTAGACATACGATTTCCAGGGTGACTGCGTTGAGATCGACGTGTTCAATCCGGAGACAAGAAAATATGTCTGGGGACGTATGCAAGAAGAACTACTACGAATTACGGCATCAATGCTTTCTGGCTGGATAACTCCGAGCCGGATTACGGTGTTTACGATTTCGATCATTACCGCTATATTGAAGGACCGGCGCTCTCCTGCAGCAACATCTATCCGCAGTTATACAGCCGTGTCTTCTATGATAAGAAGAAAAAACCGACCGCGTAAAACCGGTCGGTTTTTTTGAATAAATTTCCATTACAGGACGGTTTTTGTACACTTTTTTCTTGACGAAACGGGAAACAATCGTTACACTATTATGTATAACTGTAATTAAAATGGGAAAATGTAGCAAAACGCGGAAGCACACAAAGGGGTAATGAAGTTTTGTGTGTACCGGGGAGAAGAGAGGGAAACAGATGAATCAGACCGAATTGCCGGAATGTGAAAAAATAAATAAGAAAGAGCCTTCTAAGGATGCTCAGATGACACAGAAACAGGCAGAACGTCTGGTGGAACATCTGAAGAATATTTTCATGTATGTGCGGGTTCTCCGTCCGGATGAGATCGGAGATTTTATTATCGATGAAGAGAATGGCAAGCTGTGTGAATGCTACGCAGTATGGAACAAAGCGATGCCGTGCCTTAACTGTATTTCCGAAAAAGCCCTGCGGGAGAAATCGCAGAAATCAAAACTGGAATGCATTGCGTCGAATGTGTATCAGGTCATTGCAAGATACGTGGAGATCGAAGGAGAACCATGCGTGATCGAGATGATCAACCGTCTCGACGATGAAACACTGATGGACTCCGAAGGACGCCAGAATCTGGTAAGCAAGCTGAACAGCTACAGCGAAGAGCTGTATCGTGACGCGCTGACCGGAGTATTCAACCGCCGCTACTTCGAAGACCAGATCCGGGACGCCAGCTTTTGCTGCGGCGTAGCCATGATCGATCTCGATGATTTCAAATTATACAACGATACATACGGCCACAATGCCGGAGATATGGCGCTTGACACCATTGTAAAGACCGTCAACCGCTGCACCCGACGTACCGACCGTCTGATCCGCTTAGGAGGAGACGAATTTCTGCTGGTTCTGCCGGAGATGGATGAGGAAAACTTTGTACAGAAATTAAAACAGATTCAGTCACAGATCCATGAGGCACAGGTGCCGGGCTACTCGAAGATGCGTCTTTCCGTCAGCGTAGGAGGTGTTCTGACAAGAGATGAGACGATCGGCGAAGCTGCGATGCGTGCCGACCAGCTGATGTATCTTGCGAAACAACGGAAAAACATGGTTGTCACCGAGAAAGACCAGATCCTGGGTTGTCAGGACGATGTTGTCCGTCAGGAAAACCGCAGAGAAAAACAGCGCATCCTGATCGTGGATGATTCCGAGATGAACCGTATCATCCTCTCGGAGATTCTGCAGGATGAATACGATATCATCGAGGCTTCCACCGGCGAAGAGTGCCTGCGTCTGCTGGAAGAATACGGAACAGGCCTTGCGCTGATCCTTCTGGATATCGTCATGCCGGGCATGGACGGTTTCGGAGTGCTTGACTACATGAACCGCAACCACTGGATCGAAGAGGTTCCGGTCATCATGATATCGAGCGAGGATTCCACCGCATTTGTGCGCCGTGCGTATGAGCAGGGCGTATCCGATTATATCAGTCGTCCGTTTGATGCAAAAGTTGTTTACCAGCGTGTCTTCAATACGATCAAATTATATGCAAAACAGCGCCGTCTCGTGACGCTCGTCACCGAGCAGATTTACGAAAAAAAGAGAAAAACAATCAGATGATGATCAGTATCCTGAGCCATATCATGGAATTCCGGAATGGCGAGAGCGGACTTCATGTCCACCACATCAACGTTCTGACCAGTATGCTCCTCGAGCGTCTGGTACAGAAGACAGACCGCTACCACTTAAGCTGGTCCGATCAGCTGATGATCACAACGGCATCCGCGCTGCACGATATCGGAAAGATGGGCATTGACGAAAACATTTTAAATAAGCCGGGAAGGCTGACGAAAGAAGAGTTCGAGGAGATGAAGAAACATACCCTGATCGGAGCGTCCATGCTGAAGAGCCTGGAACTGTATCAGGACGAGAAGCTGGTACAGATTGCGTACCAGATCTGTCGCTGGCATCATGAGCGGTACGACGGAAAGGGTTACCCGGACGGCTTAAAAGGTGAGGAGATCCCGATTGCAGCCCAGGTTGTATCGATTGCCGATGTTTACGATGCGCTGACAAGCGAGCGTGTCTACAAATCGGCATACACGCACGAGAAAGCCATCGAGATGATCCTGAACGGCGAGTGCGGTACCTTCAGCCCGCTGATGCTCGAGTGTCTGCTCGATATCAAAGATGCCATCTGCGAGGAGCTGAACACCATATCCGAAGAAAAACAGACTTCGATTCAGATTGAAAAGCTGAAAAAGAATCTGAAATCGGGGGGGGGCAGAGCTGAGTTTTCTGAACTCTGATGAAAAGTTATCCACAGAAGATGCCCGGGAGAACAGGTATCATGCGGATTCGAAAGACGATCTTAAATAAAAATATACCAAAACCCATGGATTTCTGAAAAGATTCCATGGGCTTTTCGCACTTTTGTGCAAATTTTTGTTGTGATTCCGGAGGACAACTGCTATAATAACAGAAAATGTCAAAAAATACGACAAAAATACCGGAAGAGGGCTGTGCGAACAAGTACACACAAGTCTGGAAAGGATAAATATCATGAATCAGTTGGAAGTATTACGAGAGAGCCTTGGACAGTGCGATGAGATTATTCTGGATGCACTGCTGATGAGAAACCGTATTGTCGAGGACATTATGGTATATAAAGAAGCAAATAACGTGCCGATTCTCCAGCCGGAGCAGGAAGCAAAACAGAAGGAATGGCTGGAACGCCGGATGCAGGAAAAACGCCATAAAAACGAAGTTGCGGATGTTTTCGAGAGCATCACAAGAAACAGTAAAAAGATTCAGGCAAGAAAGCTGTTCAATTATAATATTGTACTGATTGGCTTCATGGGAGCCGGAAAGAGCACCATTTCCGATTATCTCAAAACCGTGTTTGCCATGGATATCATCGAGATGGATCAGATCATCGCAGAGCGTGCTGGTATGAGCATCTCCGATATTTTGAGACTTACGGCGAACAGTATTTCCGTGACTGCGAGACGAATCTTCTGATTGAAATGCAGTCGAGAACAAACGTTGTCATTTCGTGCGGCGGCGGAACTCCGATGCGTGAGTGTAACGTTGCGGAGATGAAAAAGAACGGCCGCGTTGTTCTTCTGACTGCAAAGCCGGAGACGATTTTAGACCGTGTCAAAGACAGCCACGACAGACCGCTGATCGAGAACAACAAAACCGTTCCGTTTATCGCAGATCTGATGAGCAAGCGCCGTGAGAAATATGAGGCCGCAGCCGACATTATCATCGAGACGGACGGAAAGAGCGAGCTGGAGATCTGTGAGGAGCTGATCCACAGCCTGCGGCAGATGGATGCAAAAGCGGAATAAAAGAGAAAAAGCAAAGAAAAGAAGAAGGAGAATGCTGTGTGCGACGGCAGCCTCCTTCTTTTCCTTTTGATACCGAATTGTTGCGCACTTAAAAAAATACAAAATGTGTAGGAAAAAAGATTGACAAAAAAGATATTTTTCGATATTCTGATAAAAGTTGGGCTAAAATCACGTGAAAAGATTGAAAAAAACAAGGTATTATTTCGTGCTATTGTCCGAATAAGAGAAAAAATTCAGGATAATTATATGAAAAACAATGGCCCGTGTGCAGACATAGCCGGATCAGCCGGGGAGGGTCTGCGGAAAACAAAGGAGGAACACCAATGAGAAAAAGAAACAAAGTCGTTTCTCTGCTTTTGGCAGGATGCATGGCAGCCGGTCTTCTGGCCGGATGCGGAAGCAGCGGAGAGGCACAGGTAGCAACTGCTGACAATGCTACAGCGGCATCAACCAGTACTGGAGCAGCGGATTCAGCAGCACCGGAGACTGCAGGTGAAGTGGACGGACAGATCAATCTTCGCGCGGTATCCTTTGGAAACAACTTCGATGTACAGGATATGGGATGGCGCTGGATGATGGCAGAGTGCTACGAAGGACTGATGCGTGACGTAGCAGATGAGAACGGAGACCGTTTCGAGTATGCCGGTGCAGAATCCATGGACGTATCCGACGACGGACTGGTTTATACCTTCCATCTGAGAAAGGATGCCAAATGGTCCGACGGACAGCCGGTTACCGCAGCAGATTATGAGTACGGCTGGAAACGTCTGTTAAATCCGGAATACGGCTATTCCTATTCTTTCTTCCTGTTCAACGTAGTAGGAGCAGAGGAGTATTATAACGGACAGGGCTCTGCCGATGAGATCGGAATCAAGGCAGTGGACGATTACACCTTCGAGGTTACCTTAAAGGTAGCGGATCCGACCTTCCAGTCCAAGCTGGTAGCAACTCCGCTTTACCCGACCCGTCAGGATGTCGCAGAGGCAGCCGGAGACCAGTGGGGAAAAGACTGGACAAAATGTGTCTACAACGGACCGTTTGCCATGACCAACCTGGTAGAAGATAACTCCATGACATGGGTGAAAAATGACCAGTACTGGGATAAGGACAACGTAAAACTGAATCAGGTAAACTGGTACTGTGTAGCAGAGAACGCAACAGCAGCAACCATGTTCGATAACGGACAGCTGGACGTTTTCGATGCAGCAGGCGATTACATTGCAAAATATGACAAAGAAGTAGAAGCAGGCAATATGCAGACCATGACCACCGAGTACCCGGGAACTATGGTTCTGTGCTACGAGCAGTCTGAGGGCGGAAAATCCGGTCTGATGAAAAACGTAAACATCCGCAAGGCAATTTCCTACTCCATCAACCGTGAGGAGATGGTATCAGCTGTTTACGGAAGATACACCGCAGCTTACGGCTTCGTTTCCCCGGCGATCACGCTCGACGGAACTTCCTACCGCAAGCAGGCGTCGGAGACCATGAAAGAGGAATATGAGCAGTATGCAGGAGATGCAGACAAGTTAAAAGCACTGTTCCAGAAAGGCCTTGATGAGCTTGGTATCACCGACAAACCGGAAGACATCACCATTACATTGCTGTCCCAGGGTTCTGCTACCGAGAATCAGCTCGAGAGAGAGTACCTGCAGCAGTCCATTTCTCAGAATCTGGGCGTAAAGGTAGAGCTGAACACCGTTGGCGATTACCAGATGTTTGCAAACGAGCGCGATAACAAGAACTACGATATCTTTGTAGGCGGATGGTTCAGCGATTACAACGATCCGCTGGATTTCCTGAACGTCATGAAGACAGGCGTTTATGATTCCTACGGCCTCTATAGCAACAGCGAGTACGACAGCCTGATCGATTCTCTGACCGGAGAGAACGACAACGCAAAACGCCTTGAGATTTACCAGAAGCTGGAAGATCTGCTGGTTGCACAGGATTGTGGTGTTGCACCGCTGTACTACTCTGATAAACATTACTATTATCAGAACTGGGTAAAAGATTTCTACACATCCTCCTTCGGCGCAAGCCAGGAGCTTTACAGAGCAACTGTAGAGAAATAAAAAAAAGCAGCAAAACAGAAGAAATGAGGGAAGAAGGGCTTATGAAACAATAGGCTCTTCTTTCGCTATCATAATAAAATTCCGGTCGGAAAAGACCGGACAGGGAGAGGATTTTTATGCCAAAATATTTACTGCGCCGTTTTGCAGAAATGCTGATCACACTGTTTCTGATTGCAACGGCCACGTTTTTCCTTCTGGAAGCGGTTCCGGGAGATCCGCTGACGGAGCGTGCGAGCAAGCTCTCGCCGACCGTAAAGGAAAACCTCTATAAGCGCTACGGCCTCGACAAGCCGATGATGGAGCGCTATGTGATCACAATGAAGGGAATCTGCAAGGGAGAGTTCGGAGAATCTGTTGTCTATGCGGGACAGACGGTACAGAAGCTGATTCATGACCGTCTTCCGGTATCCGCCCGCCTTGGTATCCAGCAGGTGCTGGCCGGTATCACGATCGGTCTGCTGCTTGGAATTCTTGCGGCAATGAGGAGGGGAAGCTTCTGGGACTATATGGTGATCGCCCTGTCGGTCCTCTTGATTTCCATTCCGAACCTGATCTTTGGTCTGATGCTTCAGAAAATTTTCGCAGGTAACCTGAGGTTCTGCCGACGATCGGCTGGCCTGCGGGAAAGGATCTGTGGTTCGGAGGATGGGAATACACGATTCTTCCGACCCTGACAGGATGCTTTTCTTATATTGCAACGTATGCGCGTCTGCTGAAAACCTCGATGCTCGATGTGATCAATCAGGATTACGTGCTGACTGCTGAATCGAAGGGCTTAAGCCGCGGACAGATTATCCGCCGCCATATCCTTCGGAACTCGTTTATCCCGGTTATCACACAGCTTCCGATGTCGGTTGCCATGTGTATCACAGGCTCCTTCTTCATCGAGAGCATCTTTTCCATCCCGGGAATCGGACAGTATTATGTGACGGCGGTCAATAACCAGGATCTTTCCATTATCATGGGAGAGACGGTTATTATCGCAGCACTTTACATCGGTGTTCTCTTTATCACGGACCTGCTGTACGTGGTCGTTGACCCGAGAATCAGTCTGACAGGAAAGAGCAGATAAGGAGGATATTATGGCAGCATTAACACCGGAAAAATTTAAAGTAATAGGATACACCGAGGAAGATGCGAACCGGATTGACCGCCCGACCATTTCCTACTGGCAGGACGCCTGGAGACGGCTCCGCAAAAATCCGATCGCAATGGGATCTCTTGTTGTGCTCGGCATTCTGCTTGTCATGGTCATCATCGGACCGCATATCAAAGGATATGATTATGTATCCATGAATATCGCCGAGAAAAACCAGGGCGTATCGTCAAAATACTGGTTTGGAACCGACAACCTGGGACGTGACCTCTTCTCAAGAGTCTGGGTCGGCGCGCGGGCATCACTGATCATCGCGATCGTTGCAACGGCAATCAAACTCATCATCGGAACGGTATATGGCGCGCTGATGGCACATTTCGGCGGCTGGGTCGATGAGGTTCTGATGCGGATCATCGAGGTTATCAACTCGATTCCGTCTCTGCTTCTTACGATTCTGATCATGATGATTCTTGGAAATAACCTGTTTGCACTTCTGGTCGCGCTTAGTGTCACCGCATGGTGTAACACGGCACGTCAGGTGCGCGGTATGATCAAACAGCTCCGTGAGACGGAATACGTTTACGCGGCGGAGGTGCTCGGTGCAAAACCGCTCCGCATCATCTTAAAACACTATGTACCGAATATGCTGGGTATCCTGATTCTGGATACGGCGACGGCAATCCCGATGTTTATTTTTACGGAGGCAGGTCTTAGCTTCCTCGGCATCGGCCTCAAGGCACCATCGATCAGCCTTGGTGTCCTGATTTCAATGGGACAGCAGAACATGGATTTCTATCCGTCACAGCTTCTGTTCCCATGTCTCGTGCTCTGTATCATCGTTATGGCATTCAACCTTCTGGGAGACGGCCTTCGCGATGCCCTTGATCCGAGACTTCGCCAGTAATAAGTGGGAGATAACGATATGAACGAACAAAACAATCCGATTCTGGAAGTAAAAAAACTTAAGAGTCTCTTATCACACCTATGCCGGTGAAGTAAAGGCAGTCCGCGGTGTACAGTTTTCTCTCGAGAAAGGTCAGGCGCTCGCAATTGTGGGAGAATCCGGCTGCGGAAAATCTGTAACGGCGAAATCCATCATGGGCTCATCAAGGCCCCGCAGGGTGAGATTAAAGAGAACAGTGAAATTCTCTATCATGGAGAGAATATTCTGAAATACAACAAAAAACAGTGGCAGCATTACAAAGGCGGCGAGTGTGCAATCATTTTCCAGGATGCGCTGGCTTCCTTAAATCCGACGATGCGTGTCGGAAAACAGATTATGGAAAATCTGATGGGCCATAAAAACATGACAAAACAGGAAGCGGCAAAGGAGGCTGTCGAGATGCTGCGCATGGTCGGCATCCCGGAGCCGGAAAAACGTGTCAGACAGTATCCGCACGAATTTTCCGGCGGTATGCGTCAGCGTGTTATGATCGCGATTGCATTTGCCTGTGATCCGAAAATTCTGATCTGTGACGAGCCGACGACCGCGCTCGATGTGACAATTCAGGGACAGATTCTCGATATTATCAAGAATCTGCAGAAGAAAAATCAGACATCCGTCATCATGATCACACATGATCTCGGTGTTGTGGCAAATATCGCACAGAAGATTGCTGTCATGTATTCCGGCATCATCGTGGAGAGCGGAACGTGTGAGGACATTTTCTATCGTCCGCGTCACCCGTATACCTGGGCGCTGATCCGTTCCGTACCGCGTCTGGATCTGAAAAACAAGCAGGAACTCGCGACAATTCCGGGAACTCCGCCGGATCTTTTAAACCCGCCGGTCGGATGTCCGTTCTGCACGCGGTGCAGCTACTGTATGCCGATCTGTAAGGAAGAGATGCCGGAGGTAACGGAATTCGGCGGCGAGCATAAGGCTGCCTGCTGGCTCCATCACCCGATGGCACCAAAAGTAGAAATGCCAAATCTGGAAGGAGGAGAACTGTAATGGAAAATAACGAAAAAGAAGTGCTTTTTTCCGTTTCCCATCTGAAAAAATATTTTCAGGTCGGAAACCATGCGACCTTAAAGGCCGTGGATGATGTCTCCTTCGATATCTACAAAGGTGAGACACTTGGAATGGTTGGCGAGTCCGGATGTGGAAAGACAACATGCGGCCGTACCTGCATCGGCCTGTATGACAAGACCGACGGACAGGTGCTCTACAAGGGAACCGATGTCCATGCGTTAAACGGAAAAGAGCGGTTTGCCTTCAAAAAACAGGTGCAGATGGTCTTCCAGGATCCGTATGGATCGCTCGACCCACGTATGACCGTTGCCGACATCATCGGCGAGGGCATCGACATTCACCATCTGGCAAAGAATAAGAAAGAGCGCCAGGAGATGATCTACAAATATCTGGAGCTGGTCGGACTGAACCGCGAGCATGCGAACCGTTTCGTGCACGAGTTTTCCGGCGGACAGCGCCAGCGAATCGGTATCGCGCGTGCGCTTGCCGTGCAGCCGGAGTTCATCGTTCTCGATGAGCCGATCTCCGCACTCGACGTTTCGATTCAGGCGCAGATCGTCAACCTGCTTGTGGACTTACAGAAGAAGATGGGTCTGACCTATCTTTTCGTTGCGCATGATCTGTCGATGGTCAAACATATTTCCGACCGTGTGGCGGTTCTGTATCTGGGAACGCTCGTCGAGCTGACGACATCCGAGGAGCTGTACGCCAACCCGCGCCACCCGTACACACAGGCACTGCTCTCCGCGATTCCGATTCCGGACCCGAAAGTAGAGGCAGAGCGCGAACCGCAAAAAAATCCGCCTCGAAGGCGAGGTGCCGAGCCCGATCAACACGAAGCCGGGCTGCAAATTCCAGGGAAGATGCAAGTACGCAAAAGACATCTGCCGACAGCAGATGCCGGAATTAAAAGACGTGGGCAACAATCACTTTGTGGCATGTCATTTCTGTGATGCGTTAGAAGAAAATAAGGAATTGTAAAACATGGAAAAGATAAAGAACATCTGCTGTGATCTCGGCAGAGCATTTACAATCGGCCTGCTCTCCGGCGGCGCTGCGGCAGCTGTGCTGCTGCTGGGAGGATTCCTCTTTGGGGGATTCACGTTCCGCGCTGCCCTTGAGGCGGCGAAAGACGGCTTGCTGCTGATCGCGGCCCTCGGCATGTTCGTGATCGCCGGAATGCTGATGGTAAAAGGCAAAAACCCGGAGAAATTCACGCAGAAGGAAAAATGGCGCGTCCACTTTGCCGTACTCGGATATAAGAGTGTGTTCGCAGTTCTCTGCGTTTCCTGGGTGCTGTGGGCGGCAGCGGCGGATTATCTTTTGTATCGGATGTGAAAATAGTTTCTATAAATAAAAAGAGAATTTTGCAGACTGTAAAAATGAGGTCCGGCAAAATTCTCTTTTTTCGTTTAGTCGTTATTCGTCTTCGAGACGGGAGATAACCATCTCCATGGATTTCTGATATTCTTCATCCGAAGAATTGTAGAACAGCATCAGATCGAGGCAGCTGCTCATTTTCTTCAGTGATTCCGGGATGGAGTAGTCGATCGTTTTCACATATTCATCCCAGTGCTCCAGCTTCCACGTATCGCGCACGGAGTTGCGGTCGATCATGCGCTGGTGGCAGATCTCCGGTTTTGTGACAACCCAGATCACAACAAGCTTTGCCCCATGGTCAGCGAGCTTTTTGGAGAAGTCTTTCAGGAACTTCTCATCATGCACTTCGCGTGTGAATGGTGCGTTGATCAGCACAATATCGTCATACTCGAGTGCTTCCAGTCCGAAATTGACCGTTACTTCATATTCATAATCGCGGATATTCTCCTCGAAGAAATCAGAACTGCGGTTGATTTCCTGTCCGCCCGCTTTGAAAACGCGGTTCGACAGCGGAATGACCGTATCCTTGTCGAGATAAACAACGTGTTTCAGCTCCTTGGCGAGCTGTTTTGAAATGTATGTCTTTCCGCACGCCGGCGGCGAGGTTACGAGGATCATCTTTTTCATCGTTTGTATGTCTTCCTTTCCAGTTGAATAAAAAAAAATCACTCCTAGCATTATAGAAAATTTGGGAAAAAATTGCAAGAGAAAAGACGGTTGTGCCGGAGAAAAAATTGTCTTATAATAAAATAAGATTTTTATGCCATCACGGAGAAAATAAATGGAGGAAAGACAATGAGCAGAGCAAATACACGAGTTGTGAAAATCGGCGACCGGGTCATCGGAGGCGGAAATCCGATTCTGATCCAGTCCATGACGAATACCAAAACAGAAGATGTGGAGGCAACCGTAAAGCAGATCCAGGCGCTCACGGAAGCCGGATGTGACATTATCCGATGCGCCGTCCCGACCATGGAGGCAGCCAGGGCGCTGTCCGAGATCAAAAAGCAGATCTCGATTCCGCTTGTAGCAGATATTCATTTTGACTATCGATTGGCGATTGCCGCGATCGAAAACGGAGCCGATAAAATCCGCATCAACCCGGGCAACATCGGCAGCCGCGACCGGATCCAGGCGGTTGTAGATGCAGCAAAAGAACGCCAGATTCCGATCCGCGTCGGCGTCAACAGCGGTTCACTCGAAAAAGAGCTGGTGGAAAAATACAACGGCGTAACGGCAGAGGGCCTGGTGGAGAGCGCGCTCGACAAAGTGCGGATCATTGAGGAGATGGGCTATGACAATCTCGTCATCAGTATCAAATCGTCTGATGTGATGATGTGTGCAAAAGCGCATGAGCTGATCACGAACCAGACGGATCATCCGCTTCATGTCGGCATTACGGAGGCAGGAACGCTGTATTCCGGCAACATCAAATCGGCAGTGGGGCTCGGTATTATTTTATATCAGGGCATCGGAGATACGATCCGTGTTTCCCTGACCGGCGATCCGCTCGAGGAAATCAAATCCGCAAAACGGATCTTAAAGACCCTGGGACTTCGAAAAGGCGGCATTGAGGTCGTATCGTGTCCGACCTGCGGACGGACCCAGATTGATCTGATCGGACTGGCAAACCAGGTGGAAACACTGGTGCAGGGCTACGATCTTGATATCAAGGTTGCCGTCATGGGCTGCGTGGTCAACGGACCGGGCGAGGCAAAAGAGGCGGATCTTGGTGTTGCAGGCGGAAAAGGCGTCGGCATTTTAATTAAAAAAAGGTGAAATCGTGAAAAAAGTACCGGAGAGCGAGCTGCTGTCCGTCTTAAAGGACGAGCTGGATCACTGGGGCAAGTAGAAAAGAAAGCAGGAATAGGAATGGAAAAACAGTTTCAGGAAGTATTTCCGGATTTGAGAATCGAAGGGGGCATGGCAGAGCTTCTCGATACCGTGGAGGTTTCACGGGTATCGATCAATAAGAAAAAAAGATCTGCTGCGGATCTATGTGGTCAGCCACCAGTGGATTCACAAAAAATATATTTATCAGCTGGAGCGCCAGATCGAGGAGCAGCTCTTTTCCAACGTGCCGCTGCGCGTGAAGATTATTGAGCGGTTCTATCTGTCGCGCCAGTATACGCCGGAAAACTTTCTGGAGGTGTACCGTCCGAGTATCCTGCTCGAGCTGAAAAACCACAGTGTCTTTCTGAATCATCTGTTTTCGACTGCCGAGATTACCTTCCCGGAGACGAACAAAATGCACCTGGTGCTCGTGGATTCCGTTGTGGCAAAGGAGCGCGAGGAGGAGCTGGTCCACATTCTCGAGAAAATCTTCTGTGAGCGGTGCGGCTTCGACCTGATCGTGGAAACCGAGATGAGAAAGCCGGAGGGCGAGAGCCGCGCCATGAGAAATTCCGAGCTCCGCATCCGGGAGGAAGTGCGCCACGTTCTGGCGCATACCCATTACGGTGAGATGCTCGGTGAAAAAGAGCAGAACCGGATGGAAGAGCAGGCGGAAGCAGCAGGCGAACAGCCAAAAGCAGCCGCAGCAGCCAAGGACGGCGAGGCGAAAAAAGAAAAAGCAGCAGACGGCGGAAGGGGAAAAGGTTTTTCCGGCGGCGGACGCGGTTCCTTCAAAAAAGGCAAGGGCAGTTTCGGCCGGAATGCGGACAAATCAGCCGCGCAAATCCTCCAATCCGGATGTGCTGTACGGAAGAGATTTCGAGGATGAGAGCGTGGAGATTCTGAAAATCGGCGATGAGATCGGTGATGTTGTCATCCGAGGAAGAGTCCAGAGTGTGGATATGCGCGAGATCCGGAATGAGCGTACGATTTTCATGTTCACGATCACCGACTTTACGGATACCATCGGCGTCAAGATTTTCGTCCAGAACGCGGAAGTGCCGGAATTAAAGGATGCGATCAAAAAAGGCGCGTTCATTAAAGTAAAAGGAAAAACGACGGTTGATGCATTTGACCACGATCTGACGGTTATGTCTGTCTGGGGCATCAAGAAGATCACCGATTTCCGTACCGGCCGTCAGGATACGAGTCCGGTGAAGCGTGTGGAGCTGCACTGTCATACAAAGATGAGCGATATGGACGGTGTCACCGATGCTGCCCGTCTGGTACAGCGTGCCTACGAGTGGGGCCATCCGGCGATCGCGATCACCGACCACGGCGTGGTGCAGTCCTTCCCGGAGGCAAACCATGCGATCGAGGCGATCGACGGCGCTTACCGGAAAAAATACCAGGCAGAGCACCCGGATGCGACAAAAGATGAGCTGAAAAAAGTTTCGGCTCCGTTCAAGGTCATCTACGGCATGGAGGCTTATCTCGTCGACGACTTGAAAGATATCGTTGTCAACAGCAAAGGACAGGACATCCACGGAAGCTACGTTGTGTTTGATATCGAGACGACGGGATTTTCCCCGGTTGTCAACAAAATCATTGAGATCGGCGCCGTCCGTGTGGAAAACGGAGCGATTGTCGATAAGTTTCCACCTTCGTCAACCCGAAAGTCCCGATCCCGTTCCGGATTGAGAACCTGACCGGCATCAACGACAACATGGTTCTTGACGCGCCGGACATCGAAACGGTGCTGCCGAAATTCCTGGAGTTCAGTGAGGGAGCCGTTATGGTTGCCCACAATGCTTCGTTTGATATGAGCTTTATCGAGCACAACTGCGTCCTGCAGGGGATCGAGCGGGAATTTACAACGGCGGACACCGTCGCCATGGCGCGTTTCCTGCTGCCGGGCCTGAACCGTTTCAAGCTGGATACCGTTGCGAAGGCGGTCGGCGTATCGTTGGAAAACCATCACCGTGCGGTGGACGATGCCGGCTGTACGGCGGAAATTTTCGTGAAATTCGTAAAAATGCTGGAGGAGCGCAATATTCTGACGCTGGATGACCTGATGCGCAGGGGAAAAAGTATCGGAGGGAGGCTGTGCGCAAGCTTCCATCGTACCATGCGATCATTCTGGCAAAGAACGAGACGGGACGTGTCAATCTGTACCGCCTCGTGTCGGAATCCCACCTGAAATACTACAACCGCCGGCCGAAGCTGCCAAAGAGCGTCTACCTGAAATACCAGGACGGTCTGATGATCGGATCTGCCTGCGAGGCGGGCGAACTCTACCAGGCAATCCTGCGCGGTGAACCGGATGCGGCGATTGCGCGTCTCGTGGACTTCTACGATTATCTGGAAATCCAGCCGATCGGCAACAACGCGTTCATGATCAAAAAAGAGGACGTTTCTGCCGTAGAGAGCGAGGAGGATTTAAAGGAGATCAACAGGCGCATCGTCAAACTTGGCGAGCAGTTCCATAAGCCTGTTGTGGCAACGTGCGACGTCCACTTCATGGATCCGCAGGACGAGATCTACCGCCGCATCATCATGACCGGAAAAGGTTTTGACGACGCGGATGAGCAGGCACCGCTGTTCCTGCGCACTACCGAGGAGATGCTTGAAGAGTTTTCGTATCTCGGAAGTGAGAAAGCGGAGGAGGTCGTCATCACCAATCCGCGCAAAATCTCCGACCTTGTCGAGAAAATCTCCCCGATCCGTGCCGGAAAATTCCCGCCGGTCATCGAGGATTCCGACAAGACACTGCGAAGAATCTGTTACGACCGCGCGCATGAAATCTACGGCGAGGAGCTGCCGGAGATCGTTTCCGCGCGCCTCGAACGGGAGCTGAACTCCATTATTTCCAACGGATACGCCGTTATGTACATCATCGCACAGAAACTAGTGTGGAAGTCGAACGAGGACGGCTACCTCGTAGGATCGCGTGGTTCCGTCGGTTCCTCGTTCGTTGCGACGATGGCGGGAATCACGGAGGTAAACCCGTTGAGCCCGCATTACTACTGTGAATCGTGCCATTACAGCGAGTTCGATTCGCCGCGCGTCAAAGAGTACGTCGGCCGTGCCGGATGCGATATGCCGGACGCCGTCTGCCCGAACTGCGGCAAGCCGCTGAAAAAAGCGGGATTTGATATCCCGTTCGAGACGTTCCTTGGATTCAAGGGAAATAAAGAGCCGGATATCGACCTGAACTTCTCCGGTG
>ENA-OQJT01000135-OQJT01000135.1-human-gut-metagenome-genome-assembly--contig:-NODE-135-length-17934-cov-0.761049_pt1 | contig 17934 bp, 27 predicted proteins | sample MGYA00242612_ERZ504779 | MGnify/ENA primary metagenome ERZ504779 (study PRJEB26092, sample SAMD00036366) | human gut metagenome | host: Homo sapiens | study: EMG produced TPA metagenomics assembly of...
CATAAATAAAAAAATAAATATATATTATAAAATTATACCTATAGCATGAGGTACTTTATCTGTATTGATTAATTTAACAATTTTTCCATTTGTTTTATCTAATTGGAAGCTACTCATATCGTCAGTATCTTTATTTACGACTAAAAGATATTGTTCATCTTCACTTAAGATAAAATCTCTAGGGTGCATACCACCACTGTTTATTTGTTGAATGATTTTAGGTTCATTTTCAAGGCTGATAACAGTGAGTAAATCTGCTCCACGAGTGGAGATATATATGAAACGATTATCTTTTGTGATACGAATAGCAGCACTAGAAGTGTTATCAAGTTTATCTTTAGGTAGTAGATTTAATTTTGTATTCAAAGTAAATTCTAGATTATCTACGCTAAAATCAAAAAATTCACTGCTTAATTCACTTACTAAATAAAAATGAGAATAATCATGATTAAATACACCATGACGAGGGCCTGTTTTTGCAGGGAATGTTAAAGTTTTTACTAAATCATAATCATTATTTATATCAAAAATACGTACTTGGTCAAGTAGTAAACAAGGAACTATAAGATAGTTTTTATATAATACTACTTGATGGCAACCAGCTTTGTTTTGAATAGATATTTGTTTGATTAATTTTAATTTGTTGTTGACTATTTGATAAACCATAACTACACCATCATGGTAATTTGCAGTGTAAATGAAATCATCATGATGTTTTACAAAACATGGAGAACTGTTTTCTAAAAGTATTTCATCTAGTATAGTTTTGGTAGAAATATCAACTAGAGCAATACCACTTTTATTGTTTTTGCTAGTAGTGATGATAAGAATATTTTCATATCTGTCAACACATTTTGCATCGTCAATACTCAAAAAGGATTGGATATCAGAAATTTTGCCAGAATTTTCTTCATAAGAGAATTGATATATTCCTTTTGTTGATGCAGTATTGTAAGTACCAATATAACCAGTTAGCATAAAATAAACACTTCCTTAATTTTATATTTAAATACTTAGAATAAATTGTATTTAATTGGCACAAGCCATTAATATACTGATTATATAGTATAAATTATAAATAAACAAGTAAGAGTCATATCTTTGGTATAAAAATTTTTTATATAAACGATATGTTAAATTTTATTAAATCAAAAATATATAAGAAAATTAATAATAGATGTACTTGTATTTGAAAAAAATAAACTATACTAAATTTAAATCAGTGATATATATTTATATCTTAAGTATATATTTATTGATATAAAAAATAAGGAGTGTTTTTTGTGGAACAGATTAAACGTTACAAAGCAGTAATCACAGGCAATGTACAAGGCGTAGGTCTTCGTGTTTTTGTTGTGGACAATGCAAGTAAACTTGGTATTACTGGCTGGGTAAAAAAATATGGCAGATGGAACTGTAGAAATGGAAGCACAAGGCAATCCAGATAAATTAGATCAGTTATTTGCTACTATAAAAAAAGGTAACTTTATTATTAAAGTTGATAATATTGATTGCACAGAAATTGACTGTGTTGAAGAAACATCATTTATCATTAAATACTAATGATAAATGATATGAAAATTAAAGATGCGTTATATAAGGAATTATGAGAGAGCAATGTCGATAAACTTTGGGATGGAGATTATCGACATTTTTTTTATTTTCCAAGAATAAGATTTATACATAAAATTTTTAGTGAATTTGATAATATATTGATAGATAAAAATGAGCTTTAAAAACTAAAATGATGCATAAAATTTATAATAAATTATGAGAAATCGTTGTCAGTATTGACGTATTAATAGGATTTTCGTTATAATTGATATGTAAAATATAGATGTTAGAACTTGCTTAAGGATAGTGATTTTTATGAAAATAAATAAAGTATTAGTTATACATGGACCAAATTTAAATTTACTTGGCACTCGTGAACCAGAAATTTATGGTAGTATGACTATGCAAGATATTAATGAAGATTTAGCAAAACAAGCTAAGGAACATAATATCAAAATAGATTTTTTCAAAGTAATCATGAAGGAGCTATTATTGATACTTTACATAATGCTCGTGGTCAATATGGCTATATTATTTTAAATGTCTGGTGCATTTACACATTATAGTATTGCTATACGTGATGCTTTAGCTGCTATTGATATACCTGTAATAGAAGTACATCTATCTAATATCCACAAAAGAGAAGAATTTAGACATCATTCTGTAATTGCACCTGTAGTTGAAGGGCAGATTTGCGGTTTTGGCTTAGAAAGTTATAAATCTGCGTTATTTATTGCTATTAGTAGACTACAAAAAGAGGATTAAACTATGTGTCAAAATAATCGTATAGAAAAACTTAGAAAAAGTATTGCAGGCAAATTATTGTGATGCAATACTTATAAGTAAAGAAGAAAATTTACATTATTTTAGTGGTTTTACAGGTGATGATACATTTTTAGTAATCACTTTAAATGATTGTTTTTTGATTACTGATTCACGTTATACAAAACAAGCTAGTGAACAGACTTCATTTACTATTATTGAACAAAAAACTGGCTTACTTAGCAAAACTGTAGAGCTTATAAAGAAATTAAATATTAATAGTTTAGCATTTGAAGGCAATGCTTTGATTTTTAATCAATATAATTATTTAGCTAAAAAATTTAATTGATATTGAAGTTGATTTTTCTACATCTTTAGATTTAACTGAACTTCGCATTATAAAAGATGAAAATGAGATAGAATTGATAAAAAAAGCTATTAATATCAGTGATGAAGCGTATTCGCATATATTGAAATTTGTAAAAGCAGGTATGAGCGAACAGGAAGTAGCGACTGAATTAGAATATTTTATGCGCAAATTAGGCAGTGAACGACCTGCATTTACTACTATAGTAGCTTCTGGTGTTAGAGGGGCATTACCTCATGGAGTTGCTACAGATAAGTTGATAAATAATGGTGAATTTGTTACAATAGACTTTGGTGCTGTTTACAAGGGATATCATTCAGATATTACGCGTACTTTTTGTGTAGGAAAAGCAAGTGATAGACAAAAAGAGATTTATGATATTGTTTTGCAAGCACAATTATTAGGGCTAAAAGAAATTGCACCTAATAAAAGTGGCAGGGAAGTTGATTTCCTGTAAGAGAATATATAAAAAATGCAGGTTATGGTGATTTCTTTGGGCATGGCTTAGGGCATGGTGTTGGTCTTGAAATTCATGAGTTACCTCGTTTATCGCCACTTAGTCCAACAGATAAGCTTAAAGAAAATATGATAGTTACTAATGAGCCGGGGATTTATGTGCCTGACTTTGGCGGTGTTCGTATTGAAGACACTGTTTTAGTTACTGCAAATGGATGCCAAGCACTTACACAAAGTGATAAACGGCTTGTTGAAATAATGTGACCGCAATAATTGAGAGTCGGGTATTTCACATTATATAAATAAATTAGATAATATATTTTGGAGGAATGTTTTAATGATTTCCAGCAGTGATTTCCGTACAGGTCTTACACTTGAAATTGATAACGGTGTATGGCAGATTGTTGATTTCCAACATGTAAAACCAGGTAAAGGTGCAGCTTTCGTTCGTACAAAAATTAAAAACGTACAGACTGGTGCAGTTGTAGAACGTACTTTTAACCCTAATGAAAAATTACCAGCAGCTCATGTAGAAACTAGAGCTATGCAGTATTTATATGAAGCAGATGGTATGTACACTTTCATGGATAATGAAACTTATGATCAGATTGAACTTACAAAAGAACAATTAGGTAGTGCATTAAACTTCTTAAAAGAAAACATGGATATTAGCTTACAGTCTTTCAAAGGCAATATCATTGGTATTACTTTACCAAACTCTGTAAATCTTGAAGTTGTTGAATGTGAACCAAGCGTTAAAGGTGATACTGCAACTGGTGCTACTAAAATGGCAAAAGTTGAAACTGGTTATGAAGTTCGTGTACCACTTTTCGTTAACGAAGGCGACGTATTAAGAATTGATACTCGTACTGGTAACTATATCGAACGTGCTTAATTAAATTAAAAAATAGGAATTGCATCTTTCTAATTTTGGAAGGTGCAATTTTTATATTTTATTTTGATTTATAATTTTAAAATACTAGTTATTTTTTAATAACTTCTTAATGAAGCTGTTAGTTGTATATTTATGAATTTTTTGTTATAATTGATTTAATAATAAAAACTAAAACAATATAGACTGCTTTAGTTTCAAAGGAGGATTTAACATGGACGAAAAAAAAGGAATCAATAATGCATTAGGTACTATCCGCATTGCAGACGAAGTAGTAAGTATTATAGCAGGTCTTGCTGCTACAGAAGTTGAAGGCGTAGCAGGCATGAGTGGTGGTATCGCTGGTGGTATCGCAGAAATTTTAGGTCGTAAAAAATTTCTCTAAAGGTGTAAAAGTTGAAGTTGGCGAAAAAGAAGCAGCTATTGATCTTTATATCATCGTAAATACGGCGTACGTATTCCAGATATCGCATTAAATGTACAAGAAGCTGTAAAAGCAGCTATTGAAAATATGACAGGTCTTAGCACTGTTGAAGTTAATGTACATGTTCAAGGCGTTGGTTTCCCAGAAGATGTAAAAACTGAAGAAGTACGCGTTCGCTAAGTATAAGAAAGAGGAGTAGTATGAGCGTTATAAATCGTATCATCCTGTTCTTTTACGCTTTGGCATTTGGTGCAGTTTCTATTTTGACTATGGTATTATTCGCTAGATTTATTCCCGATGCTCAAATTTGGAATGAGTTTTTGTATTTATGTAGTCGCATGGAAACTGTAGTGGTTGCAGTAGTCATTTTTATTTGTAGTCTATATTTATTAATACAGAGTTTATCTACACATAGTAATGATGTATCAACAAATGAGGCTGTAATTGTGCAAGGGAAAATGGGAGAGGTTAATATCTCCTTAACAGCACTAAAAGATATGGCTGATAAGATTGCCCGTTCTATTACAGGGGTCCGTGATGTTAAAGTAAGATTGAAAATGACTAAGGCAACCAACCAAAGATAAAACTTTAATACCTAATTTCAAGCTAAAATTAATTGTTGGTGAAGAAAGCAATATTGTATCAATTAGTGATGAAATAAAACAACAACTCGATATATATTTAAATAAATATATCGGTATTGAAAAGGCTAAAATTGATATCAATGTAGAAAGCATATCTAATAATTCTACTAACAACAAAAAGCGCGTTGTATGAAGTTTTAGCTGAGGTGCACAATGAAAGAATATATTTTAAATTTTATCAAATATCAATTACATGAACATTGTGGTAGAACTATTGGTGTTATTTTAGGATTTATAATTTCTTTAGCTATACTTATATTTGGTTTATTCGCTACTTTATTTGTAATAGTTTGTATGGGAATAGGTCTTTATGTAGGTAATTTAATAGATAAAGATGATGAGTTTTCAGATAATATCTTATATAAAATCCAAAAAATCTTACCACCTTATTTACGTCGTTGGTAAAAGGAGCTAGTTTTTATATGAGTCGCAGACAAGCGAGAGAAATCGCATTACAGTCATTATTTCAATTAGATTTTAATGAATGTGAAGTAGATAGTGCTATTGAAAATGTATTATCACATAAAAAACTTCATGAAGCTGATTGTGATTTTGTAAGAATATTAGTTAGTGGTACTAGAGAAAATTTAGAGTCTATTGATAAAATGATAGCGGAAAAGTCTAAAGACTGGAAAATCGAACGTATGTCAGGTATTGACAGAAATATCGTTCGTCTAGCTATATTTGAAATGAAATTCAGTTCAGATAAACTGGTGCCTAATATAGCAATCAATGAAGCTGTCGAATTAGCCAAAAAATTCGGTACAGATGATTCTGCCCGTTTTGTTAATGGTATTTTGGGCTCAATGATTAAATAACAATGTTATTTGCCAGGCTAGTTACAGCCTGGCATTTTTATTTATATGAGGATATAATGGCAGGAAAAATTTACACAGTAAGTCAATTAAATAAATATTTACGACAACAATTTGATGATGATATTATTTTGCAAAATATCATGTTAAAGGGAGAAATATCTAATTTTAAAGTCCATTCTTCTGGACATTGTTATTTTACTTTAAAAGATAATTTAGCTAGTATAAAATGTGTAGCATTTCGTTTTAATGCTATGAAGTTTCGTTTTGCTCCGCAAAATGGAATGAAGGTAATTGCAAGTGGATATATTTCAATTTATGAAAAAGATGGCTTATATCAGTTATATGTGCAAAGTTTAGCACCTGAAGGCATAGGTGAACTTGCATTAGCTTTTGAACAATTAAAAAATAAATTGAATGATGAAGGTTTATTTGATAGTAAATATAAAAAACAATTACCTTTTTATCCTAAACGTATAGGTGTTGTAACATCAAGAATGGGAGCAGTTATTAAAGATATTTGCCATGTAGCCAAAAGAAGAAATCCTTTGGTGAAGATCCTTTTATATTCTGTTTTGGTACAAGGCGAAAACGCAAGTAAAGAAATTGTTCAAGGAATAGAATTTTTTAATAAAAAATGTCCAGTTGATGTGATTATCATTGGACGAGGTGGTGGCTCTCTTGAAGATTTATGGGCGTTTAATGAAGAAAATGTAATTCGTGCGATATTTGCTTCTAAAAAATTTCCTATAATTTCAGCAGTAGGTCATGAAACAGATTATACTTTATCTGATTTAGTAAGTGATGTAAGAGCAGCAACACCTTCTCAAGCAGCAGAATTAGCTGTTGTAGAAAAGATGCATTAGTAAATTATATTGAAAGTTTAAAAAGAGATTGTAGATATAAAGCATATAATCTTTTTTCAATCAAAGAAAATAAATTTAATTTATTATGGAAACATAGTATTTTTAGCGATAAAGAACGTTTATTGCAAAGTAGACAACAAGAATTAGATTTTTTAAATGAGCGTTTAAATAAAGTAGTAACTGATAAATATGTGAATAAATTTCATCAAATGGAAGTTATTGCCGAAAAATTAAAAGTATTAAATCCTCTAAATGTATTACAAAGAGGTTTTAGTATCGTAAAACAAGATGATAAATATATAAAAAATATAAAAGATATAGATATGGATAAATCACTAAATATCGAGCTTAGTGATGGTACTGTTGAAACTAAAATTGTACAAATAAAAGAAAAATGAGGTTTTTCTCATGGCTAGAAAAAAATTAACTTTTGAAAATGCTATGGAAACTTTAGAAGAAATTGTAAATCAATTAGAAGCTGGAGATATTCCATTAAATGAATTAATAGATAAATATAATGAAGGTATGAAATTATCAGCTTTCTGTTTAGATGAATTAAATAGAGCGAAAGATGCTATATATGCAGAAGTTGATGTAAAAGATAATAAAATAATTGAAAAGAAATTAGATATAGAAGGTGATTATTAAATGATGAAATCTTACATGCAAAGAAAAATGGATTTAATAAATCAGCAATTAAATGAGATTTATACAGAAAATATGGCACTCAATAAAGATTTAGCTAAAGCTATGAATTATAGTTTAATGGCTGGTGGAAAAAGACTTCGGCCTATTTTAATAATGGCTGCAGCTGATGCTTTAGGTGTTGATGGTGAAAAATTCTTGAGATTATCAACATCAATAGAGTTTATTCATACGTATTCTTTAATACATGATGATTTGCCAGCAATGGATAATGATGATTATCGCAGAGGAAAACTTACTAATCATAAAGTTTTTGGTGAAGCTTTAGCCATTTTAGCAGGTGATGCGCTGCTCACTATGGCATTTGAATAATTGCCAACTGATAAAATGTAGATGCAGAAACTAAAGTAAAATTATCACTGAAATGAGCAAGGCTGCTGGTGCAGAAGGTATGGTCGGCGGTCAAGTAATAGATATGCAATCAGAAAATAAAAAAAATAGATATACAGACTTTAAAACAAATGCATGCTGCCAAAACAGGTGCATTATTTTGTGCTGCTATTCGTTCTGGTGCTATCTTGGCTGGTGCTGATGAAAAACAATTAGCTAATTTGACAGAATATGCTCGTCAATTTGGATTGGCTTTTCAAATTACTGATGATATTTTAGATGTCGTTGGTGATGAAAAAACTATAGGAAAGCCTGTAGGTAGTGATGAAAAAAATCATAAATCCACATATGTTACTTTGGGTTCATTAGAAAGTGCAAAAGCTTTAGCGCAAGAAGCTGTGGATAAAGCAAAAGCGTCTTTAGTAGATTTTGGCGAGAATGCTGAATTTTTAAGAGCTTTAGTAGATTATTTAATTACTAGAAATAAATAAACTAAAGAAAGAGTGTTATATATGAATATTTTAGAGCAAATACATTCTCCGGCAGAGCTAAAATATTTATCTGAAACTCAGTTAGAAATTGTAGCCACGCAAATTAGAGAATTAATTATAAAAACAGTAGCTCAAAATGGCGGTCATTTAGCTCCTTGTTTAGGAACAGTAGAACTTACTTTAGCTTTGCATAAAGTCTTTTCTTGTCCACGAGATAAATTTGTTTGGGACGTTGGTCATCAGCATATGCACATAAAATTTTAACTGGCAGATTAGAAAATTTTCTACATTGCGACAAAAAGATGGCATAACAGGTTTTCCAAATCGTTTTGAAAGTGAATATGATGCATTTGGTGTAGGTCATGCTAGCACATCAATTTCAGCGGCATTAGGTATGGCAGTTGCTCGTGATTTAGACAATGAAGATTATAATGTAATTGCTATTATTGGTGATGGCGCTCTGACTGGTGGCGAAGCATTTGAAGGCTTGAATAATGCAGGAATGTCTAAGCGTAAACTAATAGTCATTTTAAATGATAATGAAATGTCTATTTCACAAAATGTAGGTGCGTTATCAGAGTATTTGTCACTTATTCGCATTGATGAAAAGTATAAACGTGCCAAAAAAGATATTCAGCGTATTTTGGGTAATATACCCAAAATAGGTGGTTCTGTTTTAAAAACAGCTAATTATGTAAAAGATGGTGTAAAAAATGCCATTGTTCCTGGTGGTATTTTTGAAGCTTTAGGTTTTAATTATATCGGAGCATTAAATGGTCATAGTTTAACTGATTTGATAAATGTTTTTGAAAAGGTTAAAGCAAATATTGATGGTCCAGTACTCATTCATGTACAGACTAAAAAAGGTCATGGCTATTTACCAGCAGAAAATAATCCATCTAAATTCCATGGTATTGGTAAATTTGATGTATTGACAGGACTATCTATAGCTTCTAATAGCATTGTACCTACGTATACTGCTGTTTTTAGTAGAGCATTGATAGATTTAGCCGCCAAAAATAAAAATATAACAGCGATTACAGCAGCTATGCCATCAGGCACAGGTTTACAAAAATTTGCTGATGTTTACCCTAAGAGATTTTTTGATGTAGGTATCGCAGAAGAACATGCTGTAACATTTGCTGGCGGTCAAGCTTGTATCGGTAAACGTCCATTTGTAGCATTATATTCAACTTTTGCTCAACGTGCTTATGATCAGGTTATCCATGATATATGTTTACAAAAATTACCAGTAGTATTTTGTTTAGATAGAGCAGGGCTTGTTGGTGAAGATGGCCCAACTCATCATGGTGTATTTGATATAGCATATATGCGTCAAATACCAAATATGGTAGTTATGGCACCAAAAGATGAAAATGAACTTCGTCAAATGGTATTTAGTGCAGTGGAATATAATTGTCCATGTAGCATACGTTATCCACGAGGAAACGCTTGTGGTGTTCCAATTGAAGAAGATGTAGAGATTTTACCTTTAGGCAAAGGCGAAATTTTACAAGATAAGGAAAATGCTACAGTAGCAATAATAGCTGTTGGTTCAATGGTAAAAGAAGCTATGGTAGCTAGTGAAAAATTATCATTAGAAAATATAAATTGTAGCGTTATTAATGCTCGCTTTATAAAACCATTAGATGAAGAATTAATTTTAAATATAGTTAAAAAAGTAAAATACGTAGTAACAATTGAAGAAGGTATATTAGCTGGCGGTTTTGGCAGTGCTATTTTAGAATTATTAAATCAAAATAAAATATATAAACCAGTAATTCGCATGGGTATACCAGATGAATTTATAGAGCAAGGTACACGCAATGAATTATTGAAAGAATGTAAATTAACAAGTGAAGATATAATACAAACAATAAAAGATTTTGAAGAATAGAAATAGGTGTGAAGTTAATGGCAAAAAAACGTTTAGATGTGATGTTAACAGAACAAAATTTAGTATCTAGTCGAGAACGTGCAAAAACAACTATAATGGCAGGCTTAGTATTAGTTAATGGTCAAAAAATAGATAAACCGGGAACTATGGTAAAAGAAGATGCTGTTATCCGTGTTTTAGGTGATAGCATAGGATATGTAAGCCGTGGAGGTTTGAAATTAGCAAAAGCCATCAAAGAATTTAAATTAGATTTAACAGATTTAGTTGTAGCAGATATTGGCGCTTCAACTGGTGGTTTTACAGATTGTTCTTTGAAAAATGGAGCAAAAAAAGTTTTTGCTATAGATGTAGGTTATGGACAATTAGCATGGTCATTACGTACAGATGAACGTGTAGTGAATATGGAAAGAACAAACATTCGCTATGTTACACCAGAAGATATTGGTGAACCTATAAACTTTGCTTCTATCGACGTAGCTTTTATCTCTTTAGATAAAGTTTTACCTGTAGCTAAAACTTTACTTAGCGATGATGGTAAAATAGTTGCTTTAATAAAACCTCAATTTGAAGCAGGAAAAGATAAAGTAGGTAAAAAAGGCGTAGTTCGTGAAGCTAGTGTACATGAAGAAGTAATCAAAAAAATCGTAGATTTAAGTACACAATTAGAATTTGTACCTAGAGAATTGACATATTCTCCAGTAAAAGGGCCAGAAGGAAATATTGAATATTTAATTTTATTAGATTTAGATAAACAACATCAAAGTAATATTGATGACAATTTGATAAAAGATATTGTACAAAAAGCACATGCACAATTAGATAAATAGGGGGACAATATTTAATGAGAATAGCTATTTATCCTAATGTAACTAAATCAGGAGCTGGGGAGATTTTAGAAAGAGTAATAAAATTTGCTAATCAATATAATATTGAATTATTATTACCGCCAAAAGAAGGTAAATTTTTCTATCATGAAGAATTAATCAATCGAAACATTGAAAAAGAATATATTGATATGGCGATTAGCATCGGTGGAGATGGTACTTTATTAGGTCTTTGTAGAAGACTGGCTAAAAATGGTATACCTGTATGTGGTATTAATATTGGACATTTAGGATTTTTAGCAGATATTGAACCAGGAGAAATTGAAGCCAAACTGACAAAAAATCATCAATAGACAATATAAAATAGAAGAGCGATTAATGTTGTCTGCATATATAAAAAGACAAGGAAAAATAAACTATATTGGCAGTGCTGTAAATGATGTAGTTGTAAGTAAATGCGGTGTATCACGTATGCTACATTTTGGTGTAGCTATCAATGATTATATGGTAACAAATTATAAAGCTGATGGATTGATAATATCGACTCCTACAGGTTCAACAGCATATTCTTTATCTGCTGGCGGGCCAATTTTGTAAATCCTAAAGTAAAAGGAATTATACTGACACCAATATGCCCACATTCTTGCTTCATTCGTCCTATGGTTATTGATGAAAGTGAAAAAGTCGCTTTGAATATCATCAATATCATTAGTATGACAAAGAGAAGTGTAAATTTAACATTAGATGGACAAGAAGGCGTTGATATTGAGCCAGATGATGAAATTATAATTGAAAAAGCGAATTTTCCAGCACAGATAGTTAGATTTGAAGATAAAAATTTCTATCAAACATTTATGAATAAACTCTGTTTATAATAGATAGATTTTTATTTTAAATTATAATAAAAGAGGAATTTTCCATGCAAAAGCTCAGTAACTCAATTCAGTTAGCACATTGCTTATTAAAAGATAGATTAAATGAAGCAAAAATAATAGTTGATGCTACAGCTGGAAATGGCAATGATACACTGTTTCTAGCTCAAAATGCCTTAAATAATGCTCAGATATATGCATTCGATATCCAAAAGGAAGCTATAGAAAATACAAAAGCTTTATTGATAAAAAAATAAAGATAATATAAATTTACCACTAGAAAATATATCATTTATTCATGATTCACATGAAAATATTGATAACTATATACAGACAAAAATAGATATAGCTGTCTTTAATCTGGGATATTTACCAGGTGGAGATCATAAATTTACGACAAAAGACGATACAACATTAAAGACCATAGATAAAATATTAAACAATTTAAATATAAATGGTTATGTTGCAATTGTTATGTATCTAGGTCATGAAGAAGGCTTAAAAGAGTATCAGTCTATAAAACTATTTGTAAAGGATTTACCTAAAAAATCTTTTACAGTAGGTTGGTATAAAATGATAAATCATAATTTTAATGCTCCAGCATTATGTTGGATTGAGAAAGTTGGTGAATATGCATGAAAGCTACACGCCATGCAAGAATTAAGGAAATTATTGAACACTCCGTTATTGAAACACAAGAAGAATTAGCAAATGCTCTAAGAGAACAACATATAGTAGTAACACAAGCTACGGTTTCTCGTGATATTAAAGAGTTAATGCTAATAAAAGTTCCTACAGGTGATGGAAGATATCGTTATGCTTATCCTACAGATAAGGAATTGATGTATTCTAAAAATCGCTTATTAAATTTATTTAGAGATTCTGTAGTTGGTTTGAACTTCAGTGAAAATATCATTGTAGTAAAAACTCTTCCTGGTGCAGCTAATGCAGTAGCTTCTACTTTAGATTATGCTAAATGGCCTGAAATCATAGGTACAGTAGCAGGTGATGATAATATTTTTATAGTAGTAAAACCTATATCTGCTGTAGAAGATATAATGAAAAGATTACAGGATATGCTTAATTAATTCGGGGGATATTCATGTTAAAAACACTATCAATTTGGAAGTTTGCTTTGATTGAGCATGTACAAATAGATTTTGATAAAGGTCTTAATATACTTACTGGTGAAACAGGTGCTGGTAAATCTATTTTATTAGGTGCCTTAGGTATGGTTATTGGACGAAGAACAAATATTGATGCTATTCGCAGTGGTTGTGAATTTATGCGAGTAGAAGCTGTTTTTACTTTGGATAACAATTTAGTCAAAGATTTTTAACTAAATATAATATCTTAGTTGAAGATGATGATTTAATCATAACTAGACAAGTAAATATAAATGGTAAAAATAGCGTACAGATTAATAATTGTCATACGACAATGGCTATTTTACGCCAACTAGGTGAGTTATTAGTAGATATACATGGTCAACATGCTAATCAGGCATTACTAAAACCTATAAAGCAATTATCACTTATTGATATGTATGATGGCGATGCTATTCAAAAGCAAAAAGAAGCATATTTAGAAAAATATTATCAGTGGTTACAAATAAAACAAAAATTAGCTGATAGTAAAATAAATACACAAGAAATGGCTCAACGATTAGATATGCTGAAATGGCAAATTAATGAGATTGAAAATGCCAAATTGACTTTAGATGAAGATGAAAAATTAGAATCTGAAATAAAAGTCTTAGCTAATGCAGAGAAGATATCATTATTGACACAAGATGCATATAAATTGCTTTATGAAGGTGAAAATGGTAAATTTGCTATTTTAAGTTCATTGAGTCAAGTGCGCAAGGATTTAGGAAACTTAGCTCAATATGATGAAAATATGGCTAAAGTCCATCAAATATTAGATGAAGCTTATTTCCAAATACAAGATAGTGCAGATGAAATCCGCAATTATGGTGAAAGTATAGATTATAATCCTCAAAAGTTAGATATGATGCAATCTCGATTGAATGATATCGACAAGCTAAAAAGAAAATATGGCAATACTATTGAGGAAATATTGAATTATTTAGCTAAAGCAAAAGAGGAATTGACCTATATTGAAAATTATGATGATAATCTTGCCAAACTAGAACAGGAATTATCTTTATTAGCAAAAGATGTATCCCAAGAAGCCTTAATTTTGCATGAATTACGTCAAAAAAAGTGCCAAAGCTTTAGAAATGGCAATCATGAAAGAATTAGCTTCTTTATCTATGGCTGATGCGAAACTCGTCATAAATTTAACCTTGAATGATGATTTCACTGAAAATGGAGCAGATGATGTGGAAATTTTATTTTCTGCTAATTTAGGCGAAGATTTAAAATCCTTAGCTAAAATTGTTTCAGGTGGGGAATTGTCTCGTATTGCTTTAGCTTTAAAAACTATTACCGCAAAAAAAGATGATATTGATTTGATGGTATTTGATGAGGTGGATACAGGTGTTGGCGGTAAAACAGCTCAAATGATGGCTGAAAAAATTGCTCGCATTGCCCTATATAGACAAGTTATATGTATCACTCATTTACCACAGATTGCAGCGATGGCAGATGCTCATTTTTATATCAGTAAAGAGACTAAAAATAATAAAACCTTTACTACTATTGATGAAATTAATTATGATGCTAAACTCGCTGAAATTGCTAGAATGTCATCTGGCATAGATTTAACACAAGCTTCACTTGAAAATGCTGAAGAAATGTTGACTAATGCTAGAAAGCGAAAAGAATTATTACATTTTGATGAATAAATTCAGAGAAGGTGATTTTAAATGATTAAATTTAAATATTATGGACATGCTTGTTTCTTGCTTGAAACAGATAATGAAAAATTATTATTTGATCCATTTTTGACAGGAAATCCAGTAGCCAGTATTTCTGCTGATGAAGTAAAATGTGATTATATTTTATTGACTCATGCTCATGGAGACCATTATGGAGATGCTACACAGATTGCACAAAAAACAGGTGCAAAAGTTATTTCCACTCCAGAAGTTTTGACAAAATTACCAAGTGATTATGAAAATGTTCATGGTATGAATTTAGGTGGTTCTTTTACTTTCCCATTTGGTATAGTAACTATGGTTCCTGCATTGCATAGTGCAGGCGTAGAAGGTGGAATACCTTGCGGTTTTGTAATTAAATTCAATGATGATACTGTAGTTTATTTTGCTGGTGATACAGCTTTATTTAGCGATATGGCTCTTATCGGCGAAAAACAACAAATTGATTATGCTATTTTACCAATTGGCAGTAATTATACTATGGACGCTAAAGATGCAGCTAAAGCTGTTCAATTATTGAATGCAAAGCATGCTATTCCTGTTCACTATAATACATGGCCTGTTATTGCTGAAAATCCTGAAGCTTTTAAATCCTATGCAGAAAGTATTTCACATGCTAGTGTAGATATCGTGCCTGTTGGTTCATCTTTGGATTTAGTAAAATAAGATGGAAAAATTTAAATTAATCGTTATTTTAGGGCCAACTGCTGTAGGTAAAACAAATCTTAGCATAGCTTTAGCTCAAAAGTTATCCACAGAAATAATCTCTGGCGATAGTATGTTAGTATATAAGGGTTTTGATATAGGTACGGCTAAACCTACATTAGAAGAAATGAAGGGAATAGAACATCATATCATTGATATTTTAGAGCCTTGGGAAAATTTTAATGTAAGTGATTTTCATGATAAGGTTAAACCTTTAATTGAACAGATAAATAATGAAGGGAAAATTCCTATTTTAGCTGGCGGTACAGGCTTATATGTAAAATCCTTGCTTGAAGGCTATATTTTTAACGAAACTTCTGGCGATGTTGAATATAGGAAGCATTTAGAAAAACTAGCAAGCGAACACGGCAAAGAATATGTTTATAAAATGTTACAAGAAGTAGATCCACAGACGGCTCAAAGATTGCATATTAATAATTTCAATCGCATTATTCGTGCTTTAGAAGTATATCATTTAGGTAAAGAGCAGATTTCACAAAAAAATCATTATGAATTGACTGGTGAATTAATTTATGATGCCTATATTGTAGGCTTGAACCGCAGTCGTCAAAATCTATATGATAGAATTAATCAACGCGTTGATATTATGATGAACTGTGGATTTGTAGATGAAGTGAAATCTCTACTACAAAATGGTGCGAAGATTGATTGGCAATCCATGAAAGGAATTGGCTATCGAGAAATCGCTAGTTATTTAAATGGAGATATTGATTTAGATACTGCTGTTTATGAAATGAAAAAAGCTACTCGTCATTTTGCTAAACGACAGTTTACATGGTATAAGAAAATGCCATATATTTCTTGGTATGATGTAGAGCAATTAAACGAAGATGAATTGTTAACTACTGTATTGAATGACTGCAAGGCACATTTTAATATCTTATAATAATTGACATATAATTTTATTATTGAGATAATAAAAGCACTATAAATAAACTAATTAAATTAGTTAAGAAAAGAATTATATTTTAATTGGAGGACCCTTAAGATGCCAAACAAAACAATAAATTTACAAGATGTTTTTTTAAATCAAGTGAGAAAAGAAAATGTAGGAGTTATTATCCATTTAACAAATGGCTTCCAATTACGTGGAAATGTAAAAGGTTTTGATAATTTCACAGTTATTTTGGATTCTGCTGGAAAACAGATGATGGTTTATAAACATGCTATTTCTACTATTAGCCCTTTACAGCCATTGAAAAATTCTTTTCAAGATAATAAAAGAACAGAAACTGTTAGCGAATAATAATGATTTTATTAAATAAAAAGCTCTTATTAACTTTGATTATAAGGTTAATAAGAGCTTTTTCTATTTATTGGTTAATTCAAAATAAGATTTGATGTATTTATTTGGTGTTGTATTTTTGTATTTACGGAATGTTTTTATAAAGTAAGATAAATCATTAAATCCACAACTATAAGCTATATCAGTGATGGATTGGTCTTTATCACTGATTAATTTACTGCAAGCACATTCAATTCGATAATAATTTAAATAGGCAATAGGTGTTTTTATTAGTCATACTTTGGAAAAATCGGCAAAAATACTTCGGTGATAATCCAGAAGTATTAGCTAAATCTTCTAAAGTTAATGGTTGACTATATGAAGTTTCAATAAGATGAAATACCTTTCTCAATTTATGAATGTTTTTCTGATTACTACTTATAAAATTTGTAAAAGATTTCGTATAGAGATTGTGTTTTAAAACTAAACCAAAGAAATTAAATAAACAGCCAAGTACGATAAATTCATATCCACTGGATTTTGTCTTCAATGCATCAAATATAGTCCATATGGTGCGGTGAATATCGGTATATTCATTATTAAAATAACTATTGATAATTAAATGATGTTCAAAAAATTTTTGAAGAATATTTTTATCGCCTACATTTGTTTCAAATAATTTCTTATCAAATACCATACATTCATATATAGTATTTTCTAAAAAAGCTTTTCCTCCATGAACACAACCATCTGTGATAAAAATTATATCTCCGGCACTAGCTGTATATTCATTTTCATCTATAGAAATTACAATTTTTCCTTCTAATACACGAATAATCTCATATTGAATATGCCAATGATATGGCATGTTATAGCGTGGATGATGATTAGTTACATAATGATATTCTACAGAAAATGAAAAATTACCACGTTCTCTTTGTTCATTATAACTATCATGTTTCATAACTATTCTCCTAATAAATAAGATTTTATAGTACTATTATACTTATATTTCTAAAAAATGTAAAGTTTCATACAATTTTTAAAAAGTGAATATTATTATATTTTTAGTGATAATATAACAAGCATTATTAATATTTAGTTGCTATAATTTAATCATCAAGTGAATAACAAACAAAAAAGACATATACAAAAATAAAAAAAGATTTCTTAGGAGGAATTTTACAATGGCAACAAACAGATTAATTGGAGATTATCCTGTAATTGGTATCCGCCCTACAA
>ENA-OQJT01000136-OQJT01000136.1-human-gut-metagenome-genome-assembly--contig:-NODE-136-length-17875-cov-1.172921_pt1 | contig 17875 bp, 17 predicted proteins | sample MGYA00242612_ERZ504779 | MGnify/ENA primary metagenome ERZ504779 (study PRJEB26092, sample SAMD00036366) | human gut metagenome | host: Homo sapiens | study: EMG produced TPA metagenomics assembly of...
GCCCTTAATGTCCTCGAGCATGGCCGAGGCCACCGAGAGCGTCTCCTCGGTGTACTGGGGAGCGCACCGAATCGGGATTGAGCGTCAAAAAGATAAAGATGCACAGAAAGATGCACAGCAGCGCGCAGGCAATCACCGTGGCGATCGGCTCGATACCGGTCACCAAGGCAAAAATAAAGTACACCAGCACACAAATGGCGCAGGCAACGGCAATGATGCGAAAGATTGATATTGAACTATCGCGCTGGGCGCGGCGGTCGATCATTCGGCCCCCTCCAGGATACTGATCAGTTGTGCGTCACGCCAAAGCCCGTCCATGATCTTGGGCCAAAAGCTCTGGAAACGCAAGTAGCTTGCAGCGTTTTGGCGCGCATAGGCCTTTGCCTCGTCGATACCATGGCGCCAGATGCGCAGGTAGCCCTCATGCTCGCGGGTAAACACGCTGCGGACCATAGCGGTCTTGCGCACGCGGTCGTCGAGCTCGCGCGAAATCCACGGGCCCGGGTAGGGCATGAGCGATGCCGCCGTAACGGGAATGAGCTCCTTTTGATGCGCGGCGAATGTCAACTTGGCCCGCTCGTAGTACCAACGGTATACATCCTGCATAAAGCGCGGTGAGCGCTTTTCGGACTCCGGAGGCAGATGGCGCACGGTCCACTCGTTATCGAACCACACGTCGTAGCCAAACATGCGCATGTTAAAGAGGTAATCCAAGTCCTCGCCGCGGGTGATAAACGGGTCAAAGGCCACACGCGTAAAGGCGCGGGCGTGCAGGGCCATCAGGCCGCCGCACACGTAGTTGGAGCGCGAGATGCGGGTGCCCGAAAGCGCCTTTTTCATCCAACGGTTGAACTCGATGCGCTTGGTCCACCAACGATGGCAGATGCCCGCCTTGTCCGTGGGAGCCAGCGGCGAGCCGTCGCGATCGTAGAAATAGCCGCTCTTGACCAAGATCGGCAAGCCCTGACGCGTCTGCTGCCCCAACGCATAGGTCGCGCGCTTCATAAAGTCGGCGTCGATGACAGTCTCATCGTCATCCAAGAAGATAACCGCGTCATGCCCCAGCACAGCGGCGCAGGCTAGCCCCATATTGCGGATGGCACCGTAGCCTCGCAGGCTCACGCACTCGCCCGAACCCTTGGGCGCGATCTGAGCAACCCGGTCTGCGATGCGCGAGGCCTGGGTGTTGGTGACAACGGTGACCTTGAGCGTGGGATGCGCGTCGACAATCTCGTGCACGCGCAGCGACACATCGGCTGTGGCAGAAACGGGACAGACCACCAAAAGGATGATGCGCGGGATGTCACGTACCTGCTCAAGCGAGGCCAGGCAGCGGTCGAGTTCGGGATTGTCGGCGTTGAGTCGCGTCGAATGGTCATAGGTGCCAGGGGCGTTTGCGCAAGCGTCATCGCCCGCCCAATACGTTGGAATCACGACTGTGGCGTTCATGCCTTACCCTCCCTGCAACACAAAAACGGGACGCCGCCAAACACAGGCGACGCCCCGCGACCTAGCTGATTCCATCATACCCACTTGGGCAAATCATTGCTCGCAAGTCGCAATGTTTATTGCGGATAACCCCAAAAGAGTACCGTGGACAGGCACAATAGCCGCTCGCTCCTATGCGGCATGCTCTGCTGCCCGAGTCATGCGGGACAGGCGAACCAGCAGCATAAAGCCAACGATCAGCAGCACGCCAATAGAAAGGACGCCCAGCGACGGGTTGCCGGTCAGCGAGGTAACGACCGACACTAGGAAGGTACCCATGACGCTTGCATAACGACCAAAGATGTCAAAGAAGCCGTAGTACTCGTTGGACTTTTCCTTGGGGATAATGCGACCAAAGTAGCTACGGCTGAGCGCCTGCACGCCGCCCTGGAACAGGCCGACCATAATGGCAAGCACCCAGAACTCAAAGGCGGTCTTTAGGAAGAACGCGGCGAACAGCACAATGCCCATGTAGGCGGCGACCGCCACCAGGATCATGTTGAGCGTGCCCACGCGTCCGGCGAGCTTGCCGTAGATGATGGCGGACGGAAAGGCCACGAACTGCGTAACGAGCAGCGCCAGTACCAGCTGGGTCGAATCGATGCCCAAAGCCGAGCCGTAGCTGGTAGCCATGGAAATGACCGTGTGGACGCCATCGATATAGAAGAAGAACGCAATCATGTAGACCAGCACGGTCTTGTTGTGGGCGATCTCGCGCATGGTGTGTCCGACCTCGGAGAACACACCGCCAACGATGTGGCCGATGGTGTCCTCGGGACCGCGCTCGCGACCATACTTTTGCTTATAGGTGTGAATGAGCGGCAGGGTAAAGATGAGCCACCAGGCACCAGTGATGATAAAAGACAGACGCGTTGCCAGCATGGTGGGGACGCCAAGAGCGGGGCCACCCATGATGAGCGCCAGGCAGATGACGAACGGCACGGTGGAACCGATGTAGCCCCAGGCATAACCCGAGCTGGACACGGCGTCCATGCGCTCGTCGGTGGTAACGTCGGGCAGCATGGCGTCGTAGAACGTCATAGAAGAGTTAAGGCCGATGGTGCACAGCACGTACACGGTCAAAAATGCCATGGCGGACATTGGGATAGCCTGCGCCAGGCAAAGAACCAGGCCCGTGAGGAAAAAGCCCAAGAAGAACTTGATTTTGTTGCCAGCGTAGTCGGCAAGTGCGCCCAGAATGGGCATGAGCATGGCGATGACCAGCGAGGCGATCGTCTGTGCATTGCCCCAGGCGACCACCAGGTCGGCCGAGGAAGCGCCGGTATTGATGGCGTTAAAGTAAATGGGCACCACCGAGGTATTGAGCAGCACGAGGGCCGAATTGCCCACATCATACATAACCCAGTTACGCTCGAGCTTGGTGTATTTCATGGACAGGGACCCTTCGTATTCGCCCGATATGCAGTTAGTTCATCGTACCCCAATTGTCCAGAACCGCCGGTAAGGATTCGGCAAAGGGGCACGCACGGGCCCTAGTTCCTCGCGGTCGAACTCCTCATCGGCATTGAGCACGCGACCGCTGTAGTTGACGTGACTGGTCACGGCATCCATGTCACCGGTCTCGATAAAACGTGCGACCGTGCACTCGTAATCGCCCAGCGCGCGATCAAAGACCTCGGGGAAACTCTCGTTCGAGACCTCGTCGGTAAAGGGATTCTTCCATGTCAGATGGCCCAGGTTACCGGTGCGCTCGGGCAACTCCGTCGTCACGCGATGAGCAAGGCCGTCGAGCAGCGAGTAATCGTGCACCAAGCCCTCAACCAGCGAGATCGCGCGCGTCTTTGCGGAGCCGGCCGGCTCAATCGCGCGGTAAAGTCGCTGCATATTGGCAACGGCAGCACCGTACTCCCCCGCCGGAATGTCAATGCCGTACACGCGTCCGGCAACATAGCTCATCAGCACGCCGGCCACGCGATTGATGCGATCAGTGGTGACGATCTCGCCCGCCGGCGGGTAATCGTCAACCGTAGCGCCATCGCGTTTAAGCTGCAGCATCAGCACATCCAGGTCGCTCTCGATCACGGCATGGACCTGACTGCTCGAATCCTCAAGCTCTGAATCGGACTCGACAATGCCAAACTGCTGCTCATAGACAAAGGGATGAGCGTTGCGGTCGAGCACGTAATGAGACAGCAGGCCCAGCGCAAAGGCGCGACCCAAGCTGGCGTCGCGCGGCAGCAGATGCGACACGCCGTCGCGTAGGCACGCGAACTGGCGAGACATGCGCGACCGATGCATGACCTGCGCCAGCAGCGTGCAGTCGGGAACACGCGGTGTCAGAATGTGAAAGAAGAACGGGTCGGGGCCTTGGTTGCCCAAGATAAAGGCAATGCGCTCTTCATCGGACGTGATGACGCCCTGTGGAAGACGGTCGATGCTTTCCTCGCCAAACAGATGATGGGTGATAAGCGCGGGCATAATGATCCTTTCGATTTCATTCGATGCCACCCATTATGCCCACCGCGCGCCCATGCCAAACCTGCGATGGTAAACGACGGCATGCAGACCGTCTACGCAAGCCCCAAGTGTGCTTTAACCTCGGCGGCACGACGACGGGACACCGGCACCGTCGAGTTCACGCGGTCGAGCCTGAGCTCCATCAACCCCGTGGAGCCAATCTCAACATTGTGCACGTCTTCCAAATTGACCAGGTAGCTGCGATGAACGCGAATAAAGCCCTCGGAGTCCAGGCGACGCTCGAGCGAAGAGATCGACTCATTGATCAGGTATGTTCCCTCGGCGCAGATGGCGTTGCAAAAATCGGCGCGCGCCTCAAAGTAGCAGACGTCTGCGGCGGGAATGAAAACCTTTTTTCCCCCGCGGTCCACCGTCAGACGCAAAGGCTGGCGCGGAGCATGGATAACACGACGGGCACCCAAGGCTGTCTCGATCTTGTCGAGTGCCTTTGACAGGCGTGCGTCCTCGACCGGCTTGACGACATAGTCGACCGCATCGAGGTTATAGGCATCGGCCGCATACTCGGCAAACGCCGTCACAAACACAACCACCGGCGGCGTCTTTAGGTTCTGCAGCGTCTCGGCAAGCTCAATTCCCGAGCGACCGGGCATGGTAATGTCTAAAAACAGCACGTCGGGCTTGTTCGACAGAATCGACTCCACGGCTTCGGTGACATTGCCCGCCTCGGCAATCTGACCCACACGCGCATCCTTTTCCAACAGATAGCGTAGCTCAGCCCTAATGGGAGGCTCGTCATCAACCACCAAGATGTTCCAGCCTTCGGACATATGTGCTTCCCCTCTTTTTCTCTCAATCCAACCGCGTGCTACGCCGTCAACGGCGCCGGCTCATGCGGCTCGCCGTTCAGCTCGACGATGACCTGCGTTCCCACGCCCTCCTGGGACTTCACGCGCATGCCGGAATCTTCTCCGTAAAAGAAATGGATGCGCTGAAGTACGTTAAAGAGCGCCAAGCCGCAGCCTCGTTTGATGGAACCGTCGGCGGTAATGCTCTCGGGCTCCTCCAGGCGATGTTGCTCAAACAGATGCGCGCAGACTTCTTCGCTCATACCGATGCCATCGTCCTCGACGATGATCTCCAAACCGTCATCGGTCTCGAAAGCCCTAACATGAATAGAAAGCGGCTCGGTCTCGCGCTGCGCGTGCTTGATGCAGTTTTCGAGCAACGGCTGCAAGATAAACGGCGGCACCATGCAATCGCGCACCTCAAAGTCGATATCGACCGAGACGCACAGACGGCCGTCGCCATAACGAGCCTGCATAAGATTGATATAGCGAGTGCCCTGTTCCACCTCGTGCTCGAGCGTTGTGAGGGTATCGGAATCAGAAAGCGTCTGACGGTAGTAATTGGAAAAGTCGATCAGCAGCGACCTTGCCTTGTCCGGCTCGGTACGTACGAGCGACACGATGGTGCTGATGGTGTTAAACAGAAAATGAGGATCGACCTGCGATTGCAAGGCACGCAGCTCCACGCGGGCCGTAAGCTCGTCCTGGCGCTCAAGCTCAAAGCTCGCAAGCTGCGTGGAAATGAGGTCGGCAAAGCCCGAGGCAAGCGCCGTCTGGCGCATATCGATGCTGCTCAGACGGGGATAATACAGCTCGAGCGTGCCCACGCAATGCCCGCGCACGGTAAGCGGTGCGACAATACCGGCGCGCAGGCGCGGAAAGTAGCCACCCGTCTCGGTCGAGGCATCGCGCGAGAACACGCTTTGCTCACCGCTGTTGATCACGTTGAGCGTAGTCCGCAGTACCACCGGGGTGCCCGCGGGGCATTTTGCCGAGTCCTCGCCCCAGCTTGCCAACACCTGCTTGCCGTCGGTAAAGCAGATGGCAGAGGCGATAGTTTCGGACAGGATGATCTTAGAGGCGCCCAGGGCAGCTTCGGGCGTAAGGCCGCGCGACGTGTAGGCGAATATTTTTGAAGCGATGGCGAGCGTGCGGTCGGTTGCGCTCGATGTGAGGTCGTCGGGAACGACAAAGACGTACGAGAAGAAGAAGCACAGCATGACCAAGCCGGCAATGACGACAACGGCCGGAACGGGATTGGGATTATCGGTTAGATCCCAGATGAGCAGCAGGATAAGCAGCGGAACAACAATACCGAGCAAGATGGCTTGAACCACATGCTGAGCGGTACGAAAGACCTTGGTAGAGTTGTAGCTCTTGCCCAGAATCAGCCTATTGAGATCCACCGTCATCTCCTTCTTACTGACGCGCCCCATAGCAATAAAGAGGGCCGCAAGCGACCCTCTCCATTGCATTATGCAATCAAATACTGTGTTTTACATCAAGCCATCGATGAACGGTAGCTTAGGCGCTGTACTTGTTTGCCTCGCCGAAGGTGCCGCCCTCGACAATCCAGCCGTCCTTCATGATGACGTCCATGTTGTCGGTGTTGAGCACGTGGATGTCGGCGGCGACGTCACCGTTGACGACCAGCAGGTCGGCGCACTTGCCGGCCTCGATGGAACCGGTCTCGTCCTCGATGTGGCACATCTTGGCACCGTTGAGAGTGGCACAGGTGATGGTCTCGACCGGGGTGAAGCCGATCTTGTCGACGAACTCGTACATCTCCTCGATGGAGCAGGTGCCGTACGGGGTGACGAAGGAGAAGGAGTCGGAGCCGATCGTCATGACGACGCCGCGCTTCTTGGCCTCGCGCAGGCAATCGTAGTTGCGCTGCAGTTCCTTCTCGACCAGGGTGCCCTCGTACTTGTCGTGCAGCTCGGGGACGTAGACGGGCGGATAGGTGGCGTACCAGGTGGGCAGGAAGGCGATCGTCGGGGTGAAGAAGGTGCCCTGCTCGGCCATGAGGTCCATCGTGCGCTCATCGATATCGAAGCCGTGAATCAGCTGCTCGCAGCCAAAGCGAACGGAATCGTAGGCAGCGGCGTGGTTGTTGTAGCAGTGGCTCCACACGGGGATGCCGACCATCTTGGCCTCTTCGACCACGGCCTGAATCTCCTCGGAGCAGTAGTGCTGGTCGCGGCCGGAGTCCCAGCGCCAGATGCCGCCACCGGTAGCCAGATCTTGATGGCATCGGGGTTCTCGCGCAGGCGACGACGGACGGCCTTGCGCAGATCCCAAGGACCGTCGACCTGATCGCCCCAGGGGTGCGATTCCTTGTTGAGCTCCTGGCTGCAGTGGTGGGAGTCGCCGTGGCCGGCAACGCGGCAGAAGCCAAGGCCGGTGGCCAGAACGCGCGGGCCCTTGAAGACGCCCTTGTCGATGCAGTCACGGATCTGGATACCAAAGCGGCCGATCTCGCAGACGGTGGTGAGGCCGTGGGTGAGGCAGTCGTAGGCCTGCTTCACGGCGACGGCCTGCTTCTCGAGGAGCGGCTGCATGACCCAATCGGTATCATCGTCGGTCAGGTTGCCCGAGAAGTGCAGGTGGGTGTCGATCAGGCCGGGAAGGACGGTCTTGCCGGCGGCGTCGATGACCTCAACGCCCTCGGGAAGGTCCTGCATGGCGCCGGCGTACTCGATCTTGCCGTTGTCGTCGACGAGAACGAGGGAGTTCTCGACCGGCTCGGCACCGGTACCGTCGATGAGCTTGCCGCCAACGATTGCATACTTAGTGGACATGGTTCCTCCTTATGGATCCATATAGTGGGCGAGGCCGAGTTGGGTTAAGGCCTCACAAAGCTACCCAAGTGGCGCCGGGTTCGGTGCGCGGAAGAGAGGGTCCCGCGCGCCTGATCCGCCCCGGCTCGGCGTTACTTTTTCCGGGAATTGGTGAAGGCCATGAGAGCCAGGCCGACGGCCAGCCAGCCGATCACGATGCTCCACTCCACCATGTTGAGAGAGGCAGGAGAGAACGGAATCACGAGCAGGCCGATGATGATAGCGCAGGCAGCGATAGCGAGGCCGATGCCAAACTTGCCGCCGGGCACCTCGTAGGGACGAGGCAGGTCGGGCTCGGTGAAGCGCATGCGCAGGCAAGCGAGGGCGACCATGCCGCAGGAGAAGATGAAGGCGAGAGCCGACACGTTGGTCAGAGGGATGAGCATGTTCTTGCCCAGGAACGGACCGACGACGGTGATGACACCCAGGACGACGCAGGCGAGCTTGGGGGCGCCGGACTTGGGGTCGACCTCGGCGAACTGCTCGGGCAGCTGGCCCTTGCGGCCCATGGCGAGCATGATGCGGCTCGTGGCGCCGTAGAAGGAGTTCATCGGGCCCATGGGTCCAAGCGTGGCGATGACGAGCATGGCCAGGTACAGGAGCATGTTGATGCCCTTGAGGCAGGCGAGCGCGGGAACCGGGCTCTTAACGAACTCATGCCAGTCGAGGATGGTGCCGAACGAGTAGATGCAGACCATGTAGAAGCCGCCGGCGCCAGCAGGGCCAGGGAGATGATCTTGCCGAACTTGTTCCAGTTGAGGCCCTCGGCTGCTTCCTCAGCCTGCTGAGGAATGGTGTCGAAACCGGCGTAGAAGAACGGGGTCAGAACCAGTACCGACACGATGCCGGCGAACAGGTTGGTGCCCTCGGTGGCGGCCTTACCGCCGCCAGCGCCGGCGACCTGGGAGAACACGGGCATGGCGTTGTCCGGCGAGCCGGTGAACAGCGAGACGCCCATGGCGAGCAGCATACCGCAGAGCAGGGCCTTGGTCAGGAAGGCTTGGAGCTTGGCGGCCGAGCTGGCACCGCGGAAATTGAGGAAGATGACGTAGACTGCAAAGCCGAGCGCGATCAGCGTCGGGAACAGGTAGACGTCGGCGCCCAGGATGGTGTAGAGCTTGACGGCGCGCAGCCACTCAAGACCGGGCAGGCTACCGAACATCTCGGACACGAGGGTCGAAATGGCGATGGCCTCCCACGGGCACAGGATGCCGTTGCCCAGGGCCAAAAGCCATCCGGTGATGTAGCTCAGCGTACGACCAAAGCTACGATCGACATACTCGACGATGCCGCCCGAGATGGGGATAGCAGCCGTGAGCTCACCGAAAACAGCTCCGACGGGCACGAGGAAGATTGCACCCAAGAGGAATGCGATCATAGCGGGAACGGGACCGCCGCCCACGACCATCCAGTCGCCGACCTGCAGAACCCAACCGGTACCGATGATGGCACCGAAACCGATGGTGAAGAAGTTCCAGAGCGAAAGCGTTTTCTTCATGCCGCCGTTATCCTCGACTGCAACTTCTGCGTTCTTGTCCGCCATTGTTCCCCTCCTTTCCTTTTTGACGCCCCCTGGCGTCACCCCTTGCACGGCCTGTTTTGCCGCGCACTTTTATTTCGTGGCTTTAAGATACGGCCTTGGCACAGCAGCGCCGCTCGCAGCTCGACCGAAGGCAGAACTGCAAAACGAGCGGCGCCGTTTTTGGGACGAACGGCGGGAGACGTCATTCGTCTTGGACGCTTTCATCTTGTCTGCTTTTGAATACCTGTTGCTGTGACGCTTGGCGCGCGGCGCGGCAACGTTCATACCATTTGTCAGGCTTTTGGCGCACATACCCATGTGTCGTGCATCTTTTTATGTAGGATAGACGAGTTACACATGAGGCAAGGTGATTCGAATGGCATACGGATACAATGACGGCGACCAACGGCCACAAAGTGTGCGCCTTGCCGGCCGCACCACGCCAACGCCCAGAAACACCTCCGACAACGACAACTCGCAGCGCCCCCAAGAGCAGCCCGGGGCTTCTTCGCGGCAACAAAGCCGTACCGTGCATCAGTCAGACCGCGTGAGTACGAGCACACGCCAACGCCAGACCGACACATCGCAGCCACGCCGCTACGATCGCCGTAAGACCGACTACTACGTTAAGCGCTCCTTTTCGCGACCTCAACGCGATCGCGGCAATTCCGCCCCTCACCCCGCGTCGCACACCACAAGCCACACGCTTCCGGCCCGCCGCCTACGTCTTGCGCTTTGCTCCATCGCCGCCTGCCTCGTCTTTGTGTTTTTGGGATCCTGTATCTCCCACGGATCAGCCGGTCTTGAGCCCATTGCCGAGGACAAGCTGCTTAAAGCTCCCGTCGCGCCCGGTTACTCCTTTGCGTTCTCGACCCCACGCTCGCAATGGCAGGCCGGCACCATGCCCCACATCTACCAAATTGACCCCGCATGGTCGGAACTGCCCTATGCCGGCGGCACTATTCGCGAAAACGCTTGCGGTCCCACCTGCCTCACCATGGTCTATATCTTTAAGACCGGCCACACCGATAAGACGCCGGTCGATATATGCGCACTGGCCGAAGTCGGCAACTACGCCCCCACCGGTGCCACCGAGTGGTCGTTTATGACAGGCGGTGCGTGGCAGCTGGGGCTCAACGGAACACAGCTCTATAACGATCGCGAATCGATTACCCAAGCACTTCGCTCGGGTGCGCCCGTCATCGCCGCAGTGCGCCCCGGTACGTTTACCAACGTAGGCCACTACATCGTGCTCTACGGCATCGACGATGCCAACCAGATTGGCGTCTACGACCCCAACTCGGCCAGCCGCAGCGCCCGCCGCTGGGGCGTCGTGGAGGTCCTCAACGAAGTCGAAGCCATGTGGGCCTACTACTAGTCATTGGGGACAGACTTAAATGAGTGGTCATTGGGGACGCTCTTGTTTGACTAGTCGTTTAAGAACGTCCCCGATGACCAGGTGAATAGCAAAAGCCCCGCAGTCGGAGCGGACTGCGGGGCTCATGAAGAGAGGCTAGTTTGTGGGCGCCTTGCCCGGCGCCCACGAGAGAGGCAACGGAGTAGAGACTACTCGTGGATGCGGGTACCGGAGAGGCCGGCCATGGTCTCGGCGGCCTTGTCCAGGGCGCCGATGATGCAGGTGCGGCCCTTGCGGGAACGGGCGAACTTGATGGCGGCGCGGACCTTGGGCTCCATGGAGCCCTTGCCGAACTGGCCCTCGTCGGCCAGGCGCTCGGCCTCGTCGGCGGTGATGTCCTCGAGCTCCTCCTGGTTGGGCTTGCCGAAGTTGATGGCGACATGCTCAACGGCGGTCAGCAGGAACAGGACGTCGGCGTCGCAGTCCTCGGCCAGCAGCTCGCCGCCCAGGTCCTTGTCGATGACGGCGGGAACGCCCTTGTAGCAGCCCTTGTTCTCGTAGTCGCGGACGACGGGGATGCCGCCGCCACCGCAGGCGATGACGATGAACTCGTTGTCGAGCAGGTTGAGGATGGAGTCGGCCTCGACGATCTTCTTGGGATCGGGGGAGGCGACGACGCGACGCCAGCCGCGGCCGGAATCCTCGACGAAGACCTTGGAGGGGTCCTCGGCCATGAACTCCTTGGCCTGCTCCTCGGTGTAGAAGGGGCCGATCGGCTTGGTCGGGTTCTTGAACGCGGGATCGTCGGGGTCGCACTCGATCTGGGTGACGACGGTGGCGGCGTGCCAGCGCTTGTAGCGCTTGTGCATCTCGCGGCCGATGCCCTGCTGCAGGTGGTAGCCGATGTAGCCCTGGGACATGGCGCCGCACTCGGGCAGCGGCATCTCGGGGGTGCCGATGGCGTCGTGGGCGGCGGCGAAGGCGTTCTGGATCATGCCGACCTGCGGGCCGTTGCCGTGGGTGATGATGATCTCGTTGCCCTGCTCGATGAGGCCGAGGAGGGCGTGGGCGGTGTTGCTCACGGCCTCGATCTGCTCGACGGGGTTGTTGCCGAGGGCGTTGCCGCCAAGGGCGACGACAATACGATCGGGCTTACCGTAGGGTTTGGACATGCGTGCCTCCTTATCGAAGAGTAGCGTACATCACGGCTTTAATGGTATGCATACGGTTCTCTGCCTCTTGGAAGACGCGAGACTTATCGGACTCGAAGACCTCGTCGGTGACCTCCATCTCGGTTACGCCGAACTTCTCCGCGATTTCCGCTCCGATGGTGGTCTTGGTATCGTGGAAGCTCGGGAGACAATGCATGAAGATAGCGTTGGGGTTTGCCTTCGCCATGACCTCCGAGGTTACGCGGTACGGGGAGAGCAGCTTGATACGGCTCTTCCAGAGCTCCTCAGCCTGGCCCATGCCAACCCAGACATCGGTGTAAATAACATCGGCATCCTTTACGCCTTCATCGATGTTGTCAGTAAGCTGAATGGTGCAGCCATTTTCCTCGGCGATCTTCTGGCAAGTCTCAAGCAGCTCGGGATCAAAGTGGGTAGCGCCCTCAACATCGCCCTTCGGCCCACAAGAGCAGAAGTTGATGCCGAGCTTAGCGCAGATAACCATGAGGGAATCGCTTACATTGCCCTGCTCCTTGCCGAGATAGGTCAGCTTGAGGCCACGCGTGTCACCGAATTCCTCGCGCATCGTAAGGATATCCGCCAAAGCCTGGGTCGGGTGATACTCATTAGTGAGACCATTCCACACGGGAACGCCGGCTTTATCGGCAAGTTCCTCAACAATGGACTGGTCAGAGCCACGATACTCGATACCGTCGTACATGCGACCAAGCACGCGGGCGGTATCCTCAATGGACTCCTTTTTGCCCATCTGCGACGAACCGGGGTCAAGGTAGGTTACACCTAAGCCGAGATCCATGCCGCCCACCTCGAAAGCACAGCGCGTACGCGTCGAAGTCTTTTCAAACAGCAGAACGATGTTCTTGCCATCAAGATAACGATGGGGAGCACCCATGCGCTTGAGATTCTTAAAGTCCCTCGAAAGCTCGAGCATATACTCGATCTCCTCGGTAGTGAAATCAAGCAGGGTCAGAAAACTACGACCAGAAAGATTCAGTGCCATGATAGGTTCCTTTCATTATTAACCTAATTGATGAGTGCACGGCGCGCGAAGAACGCGCATCCGCGCATCTCGAACCAGAACGGAATTAAATCTCTTCGCGCCAGAACGGCATGGTCATGCAGCGCGGGCCACCACGACCACGAGACAGCTCTTCGGAAGGAGCAACCAACAGCTCAACGCCCGCCTTATATAGCGCATCATTGGTAACAACGTTGCGCTCATAGACGCACACCTTGCCCGGCGCAACAGCAAGCGTGTTGGAACCATCGTTCCACTGCTCACGGGATGCCTCGATCGGATCGCCGGCACCGCATTCGATCATCGTGATATGGTCGATACCGGTTGCCATTTCAAGAATCTGCTGAATCGTTCCCTCGATCTCCTCGATACAGACCTCGCCATCCGAATCGCCTTGGTGAGTCGATAGGCACGAAGCGTCTCGTAGATACCGGGGTAGACGGTAAACTTATCGTAATCAACCTGAGTACAAACCGTATCAAGATGCATATAGGCATAGCCGTGGGGGATCTTGATGGCAAATACCTGCTCGATCTCGGACTCGCCCTTGCCCCAGAACAGATTCTTGGCAAGCTGGTCGATGGCCGCGGTCTGGGTACGCTCGGAAATACCGATTGCAAGCGTGGTGGCGTTAATGTTCAGAACGTCGCCGCCTTCGATATGCCAATCGCTATTGTGGTCGTACCAAAGCGGAGCCCCAGCATAATCAGGATGGTGGCGCATGATGGTCTCATAGAATACGACCTCACGGTTGCGCTGATGCCAGTACATGCGGTTCATCATCGCACCCTTGCCGACCACAGCGATCGGATCACGCGAGAAGTAGGAGGCGGGCATCGGGAACAAGACCATTTCGTCGGGCTTCAGCTCGTCGCTATCCATGGCCGCAAGAGAACCGCCCACATGCGGAATCTCGAGATCGCGTACGTAAAGGCCGCCCATAGCGGTAAGGACAAACTCTTTGTTGTCCTTGATGGAGTCGAGCTTCTCCACGACTGCCTGACGAAGCGCCAGGTTCTCAATCTTGGCCTCGGGAACGAACTTGCTCATAAACTCGGCACGAGAACCCTCAACCTGATCGAAAGTCTCGGCAAGCAAGTCCTCCATATAAACGACCTCGGCGCCAGCACCGCGAAGAAGATTAGTAAACTCGTCATGCTCTCGCTGAGCATACTCGAGATAAAACGCGTCATGAATCCAGGCGCGCTCAAAATCCTCCGCCTTCATGTTTACCAGGTCCAAGCCCGGTCGGTGCACGCATACCTTCTTGAGGGCACCAATTTCGCTATGAACGTTCAGACCTTTGCTCATCATCGTTCCTTTCTGGATTAGAGCTCAATAGTTATTGCAATGGCTTACAAAGTTGTCGTTTCGTTTGCTAGACAATCGGAAGCAGACCGGATACCGCGGTAAATACGAGACAGACCGCACTGACCACAAGGAAGAACTTCCAGGAAACTCGCCACCACTGGCCAAGAGAGATCTTGCAAACACCAAGACCGGCGACAAGCATTGCGCTGGTGGGGGAAATCAGCGACATCGCTGCAGATCCCATCGAAAGGCCAGTAACCGCAGCTTCTGGATTTAGCCCCATGAGCTCAACCAGAGGCCCAAAGACGGGGATGGTGAGCGCCGCGATGCCCGAAGAGCTGGGAACCAGAATCGAAAGCAAGTTGTCAACGACATACAAAATGCTGGTAAAGAGAACAGAGGGGATTCCGGCAAGGCCAGTCGCAAGAGCGTTTAGGACCGTATCGATAATCAAGCCATCGTTGGCGATAACCAAAATGCCTCGAGCAAGACCGACCACGACCGCAGAGAAAACAAAGTCGCCCAAACCCTTAACAAACTCTGTAGCAATCTCCTTCTCGCTCATGCCCGATACGATGCCAGACAGAAGCGCCATAGCCATAAAGACTGCAGAGATCTCGTTCATATACCAGCCCTGGGTTACAAGACCCCAGACAATGGCGGCGATTCCAAGCACGAATACGATGATTACGGCCTTCTGGCGCCCGGTGAAATCGGCTTCGAGCAGCTCGTCATTTGATGCATGTTCTTTGCGCTTCTCGATATCATCAGCGTAAGCAATCGAGGACTCGGGGTTCTTCTTCACCCTTCGAGCGTACAACACGACCCATGCAATAGCGATGGCGGTCAGCACAACTAGGGCAACAACGCGAAGCCAGAGCTGGGGATTACCCTGGATATTCAGAATTCCCTGAGCAATCAAAACATTGAAGGGATTGACCGTCGATGCGATATAGCCAATACGGGCCCCAACGAACACGATCATAAAGGCCGTAATGGAGTCATATCCCATAGCCATAACAATCGGCAACAAGATGGCAAAAAATGGAAGGGTCTCCTCCGCCATGCCGAACGTGCTACCGCCCAGCGCAAAAACCGCCATCAAAATTGGAATAATCAGGATGTCTTTACTCTTGAACTTCTTAACGATGCGCGCCACGCCGCTGGTGATTGCTCCAGTGGCAGTAATGACCTGAAAGGATCCGCCGACAATCAGAATAAAGGCAACGACCTCAACTGCCTGCTGAATTCCCACCGCAGGAGCCTCGAGTACATCGAACAGACCTTGCTTCAGGTCGACCTCAGCGCCGTCTTCGTCCGCATAAACCTTTTCAACGGACTCATATGTTCCAGCAACAGTGACCTCGCGTCCGTTGAGCTCCTGCCTCTCAAACGAGCCGGAGGGGACGATCCACGTAAGGGCTGCGGTCAACGCCATGAGAATGAAGATAATGGTGTAGACGTGCGGAATTCGTAGCCCACGTTTCTTTTGCACTTCGGCCATTATGCCTCCTTTAGTTTGCGGGTTTTCGATACGAGCTTTTCGCCGGCAACCTTATTATTCGGTTTTCACGCCAGTTGACATTAGATATTTATGCGAATGGATTGTATTAAAACGCAGACGGATTTTTATTGATATATAAGCTCAACTATGGAACTAAATTGATATTTTTTATCAATTGGTGACTTCAATCAAGAGCTTAAGCCGTCCACCGATACCCACAACATACTCACTTAAACTTTTCCCAGCAGAACGATAATTGACATCAGTCGTCATCCGAATTAAAGCGAGCGTTCTAATGCCAATTCATATCACCAGCGAAATCGGTAAGATTAAACAGGCCCTTTTATATCGACCCGGTATCGAAACCCAAAACTATCCCGAAGGCCGCTTTGGCCAAGTTTTTAGCCTAAGACCATCGAGCAGCCTATTTGACTTGGATAGAGCCCTAGCTGAGTGCGATGCCTATACCTCAGTGCTCGAGCATGAAGGCGTAGGGGTTCTGTATCTCGACCAACTTCTTACAGAAGCGCTTGACTCATGCCCCGAAGCTCGAGCATCTTTTGTCGATTCCTTTGTCGATGAATGCGGCGCGATTGGCGCCGAGTTGCAGCAAGCAGTCCGCGAGCATCTTGAACACACCCAATCGGCGCAGGAGCTCGTCTCGGCATCGATTGGCGGCATCCGCCACGGGCAAGTTACATACTGCTTCGACGGCGGGGACAGACTCGCCGAATTAACCGGCGAGGCCTATGCCCCTGACGAGCTGCTCGTAAGCCCATTAAACACCATGTGGTTCGTGCGCGACCCGGTAAGCACCATCGGCTCCGGCATCTCCTTCAACCACATGTATTGGCCCGAGCGCAATCGCGAAGTAGCGCTCTACCAAACGATTTTTAAATACCATCCCAATTTCAAGGACACGCCCTCGTTTTATCGTCACGATTCGACCTTCCATATTGAAGGGGGCGATATCATCAATCTTGATGCTCATAATGTCGCAGTCGGCATCTCTCAGAGAACCGAATCTGCAGCCATCGATATGCTCGCTCGTGCCCTCCTGTGGAACCCCGACTCGAGTATCGACGCCGTATGGGCAATTGAGGTACCCGAACGGAGCCTGTGCATCCATCTTGATACGTACCTAAGCCGGGTCGACTACGATACTTTTGTAGTCCGACCCCAGCTACTCGCAGAATCTCGCTCTTATCAGATTACGCGAAATCGAGTGGAGAATCTCTGCCAGATTCACGCCGTCGAAAAAGGAGTCAAGGAGCACTGGCCGTCGCGCTCGGCATACCCGAGCTTCGTTTTATTCCCTGCGGTGGATCAAATCCCAATTTGACGGAAAAAGAGTGCACAAATAACGCGGCCAGTGTGCTGTGCCTCCGACCGGGCAAAGTCTGTGTCTATGAAGAGAATCAAGCGACGAACGCTGCTCTTGAACAGGCCGGAATCGATCTTGTTCCCATTTCCATACACGAGCTGACAAACGGCTTTGGCGGGCCCAACTGTTTGTGCTTGCCACTTAGGCGTGATGAATAACATGGCCCAAGGGGATAACATTAAATGCCTTAGAACCCGCGAAGGCTTGACGCAGCAGCAATTTGCCGACATTCTCGGCGTTACCAAAGAAACGGTATGTCGTTGGGAACGTGGACACACCGCCGTCAAGGTGTCGACTCTCGATAAGCTGACCGAGCTTTTCGATGTAACGTTTGATGAGCTCGCTGCAAGTAATAGCGGCCTTGCCTCTGCCGGCTTAAGCTCGCGGCCTGAGAAAAGCCCGAACGTGGCCCAAAACGAAGAATGCGAAATCTATAAAATCGTACGCCGCAACGGTGGCTTTAGCCTTAAGAAAAGTGGGTGCACCTTCGTTCCAGGACCCGTACTTGAAAGGCACCCGGGAGGCTTTCTAGTTCAGATGAACGGCAGCGGCATGTCACGCTGCTATCCGCAAAGCAGTGTTCTGCTGGTCGATCCTGTTGCTAAACCGTGGAACGGATGCACCGTCGTTGCCATGGTAGACGCATCAGCCATAGTTATTCGGCGATATGAAATCCGAGGGAACACGATTGCACTGTCAACGTATTCCTATTTGACAGAAGAACCCGACTTCACTCTGGACAGGCGTCGCCTTCGTATCTTAGGTGTCGTCGTTTGGTTTCAGGCAACTCACGATCTAACGTACTAGCCTCTTAGTCTTAAATCCCCAGGTGCCGTGCTTGCCCACGGCAAGAACGTCCCCTTTGGCTAGTCGTTTAAGAACGTCCCCAATGACCAGGTGAATAGCAAAAGCCCCGCAGTCGGAGCGGACTGCGGGGCTCATGAAGAGAGGCTAGTTTGTGGGCGCCTTGCCCGGCG
>ENA-OQJT01000137-OQJT01000137.1-human-gut-metagenome-genome-assembly--contig:-NODE-137-length-17694-cov-1.463710_pt1 | contig 17694 bp, 18 predicted proteins | sample MGYA00242612_ERZ504779 | MGnify/ENA primary metagenome ERZ504779 (study PRJEB26092, sample SAMD00036366) | human gut metagenome | host: Homo sapiens | study: EMG produced TPA metagenomics assembly of...
AAAGACACACAAAGGAGGTCATTGAGATTATGGGAAAAGTAGATGATAATAAAAAAGCTGAAAATGAATACACTGCTCCAGACTGCATTTGACCTGTTCACCGGAAAAGGCTTTGCCAAAACAACTGTATCCGACATCGTGAATCAGGCCGGTCTGGCAAAGGGGACATTCTATCTTTATTTCAAAGACAAGTATGATTTAAGAGATAAATTGATCGCATACAAAGCCTGTCAGCTTTTTGATGATGCACACAAGCAGCTTGAAGGAACTGAGATTAATTCTTTAGAAGAAGAGATTCTTTTTTTAACAGACTATATTATTGACCGTTTCCAGAAACAGCAGTCCTTGTTAAAATTTTTGTCAAAGAATCTCTCCTGGGGAGTTTTCCAGGATGCTGTCGGAACAGGTTCTGTAGTGTCCAGGCAATTTTATGATCACTACAGAAATTCACTTGTAAAATATAACGTAAACTGTGAGAATCCGGATCTCTTACTTTTTACACTAATTGAATTGATCAGTTCAACAAGTTACAACTGTATCCTTCATGAGAAACCTGTTTCTATGGAAGAGTACAAACCTTATCTTCATAAATCACTCAAGAAGGTCTATGAAGTGTTTGTAAGCGTTCAGGATTAAGTTTATTTTATTTAAAAAATTTATTTTCTTTTAATGTTTGAACATAATTTTGACACATTTTCTGTCTATACTAAAACTCAGATAGTTAGAATAAACAACTATCTCCCCTCATAAAGTAATGGCATCCCGGTGTGCCGGGATGTCGACTTTACTCTCATTCCTTTAGATAATAAAAAGAAGACCCGATTGCCGATCTGCTGAAGCAGTGAGGTGCTCGGGTCTTACTTTTTGTGTTTTCATATCTGGCACCATCTAAGTTATCACTGCAACGCGAAAGCCCGCTAACCTTTCGGCTAACGGGCTTCGTTGTGTTTATAGTTATCTAAAGGAATGAGGGATTATCGAACTGGTTTATATTGTGTTACAAAGTGTTGTAAAGCCCGGAATTACAGGCTTTTTTAAAATTGACTTACATATAAAGTGTTATATTTATTTATCCTGATTTGACCGAAATTTGCCCCGAGATTCTTTGTTTGGATTTGTTTGAAAATAGTTTGATAAAAATAAAATAGAATGAAATATTTGAAATAAACATAAAAAAATATAGACAAAATAGGAAATAAGATATATTATTAAAGTAAACATTAGAAAAAACAGTACTGTCATTGAATGAGAGTAGGGGAAAAGACCCAGCTACTTGGGATGAGGTTTTGCTAGATGTTGCTGAAGTTTATGAAAACTACACGCTTGTTTCAACAAATCATCTTCAAGAATTTATTTCCTTTAATGAGCCGTATATAGAAAGTGTAACAGGACATTATGCATGTGCAGTTAGTGCATTATTAGCATGTGGTGCATATTATAATGCTGTTGATTATACAGATATTGCAGGTGATTATATGGATATTTGGGATTCAACAGGAACGACAGTTTCATCGGAGAGTGGAGGAATAACATATGGTTCAACAACTATTGGCAATATTGGACCTGGATTTGTGGACTTTTGTGCTGGAAAGAATGTTTCTGTAACACAAAATACTGACTATAGTCCCAATTATAATTTTTCACTAATTGCATTGATAGAGGAGATATAGCAGTTGTCCATTGTGGTATAATTAGCAGTGATACTGGAGAACGTGCGGGGCATTCAATGGCAGCAGAGGGATATGCAACTTTGCGAGCATATAATTCTGGAAATACAGTACATACATTGATGGTATTTGATGGATGGGGAGATACAGTACGTTATTTGAATTTTGATTTTGATAGTTGGACAGACATATCGGGGGCTACATTTAATGGATAAGAAACGATTGATTTTGTTAATCATACTTTTGCTTGCAATAGTATTAATTGTGCTTGGCGTAAAAGGAAATGTTTTTAAGGAGAATCGTCAAAATATGGAGTTGCGTTCTAGTGGAGATGATAATTCTCATTGGTTTCATTTGAGTGGGGTTGTTGTAGAGAAAACTTTTGATACACTTTTAATAGAACTAAATGAGAAGGAAGAAAGTAGTCTATTTTTTTGATACGACAAAAGTTAGTTTAGATTGTACTAAGTGTAAAGGTGATCTAGAACAAGTATCAGAAGGAAATGTTATTAAATTTTATTTTTTTAAGTATAATATTGATGGTGAAACGGTAAAAATTGAAAGAATAGTAAGATAAAAGTATAAGTAAGAGTTCTGCTATCAGAACATTATTATTAGTGAGGTAAAGGAACAAGGCGAAGCCGAGACGCCGTAGGGCAGTCCTTTACGGAACGGACACAGCCAATACCATCATGATACATAAGAGGACTTGAAAGGTCACAAACCTTGCAAGTCCTCTTGTTTATCTTATGGGTTACTTCTGTCGGATTGCATTTTCCGATAGACCGCTTCTTTCGTGGCTTCTCGGAAAAAGCTATCCTGTCTGGTATATGCCAGATGTTCATTCTGGATATAAGCGTCTGATTCGCAATCATATTCGTAAGGGATTACCTGTGCTGTTCCCTGTTTTTCATCAATTCCATAGATAATTACTTTGGAATCTCTCAATGCCAGTCCGAGTGTCAGAAAGCCGGAAGTGAAATAATTGTTGTTGTGTGGAGCGGTTATGCTTTTCAGTGCATGAAAGAAGTCTGCTACTTCCTCAGTCTGTCCATTCTCAAAAGCCGGAATGATATGTAAGGTGTTGTTTGCCTTATCTGCATATGCCCGGCAGACCAGAACGGAAGAATCCGCTTTTTGTATGATACCGTCAAAATAATCGCCGGAGTATGCAGTTGGCTGATAGAAAATGGCGGTTTCTTTTGTTGTAAGGTTATGATAAGTCAGAAAGCCGTTTACAAGCCGGACAATCTCGATATCATCCCCGTAGGTAAATCCGTTCTGCTCTAAAAGAGAATAGAAAGTTCTGGTAAATTCTTCCGGCAGTTCAATCCCCAGTTTTTCTGTGATAAGCATATCTACATATTCTTTAAATGAACCATACAGAAGTTCATTCAGCGTCATATTGCCCAACGTGGCAATCTGCTTCAAGCGTTTCTCATTGGGAAGATTCACACCCTTTTCCCAACTGTTTACAGAGCCTTTCGGGGCATTATCTATGATTTCCCCAAACTTCTGCATACTGTAACCGTATTTCTTGCGTATCTGTAAAATTCGTTTTCCTACTGCTTCTTTATTCACAAACATATGCACACCTCGTTTCTGTTTTCATCATAACACAAGATAAGGATAAATGTAAGGGTAAAATTATAATAAGTTATAAAAAGATATAGTTAAGCGTTTGAAATACAAAAATAAAAAGTAAGGGAAAAAGTAAAATAATTGTTGACAAGAAGAAAAAACAGGTCTATGATGAGGTTAAGAGGTAAGGAGAAAAGTAATGAAATAAATATAGACGTGGATATGAAAAGGACTTGTCACACTTACCAGACACTCATTCACCATGATTTCAAAAAAGGAGAAATGTAGCATGCAGATTACATTGACAAAAGAACAGGTCAGAGAAGCGTTCGGGGAACTCCGTTACATGGGAGCAGACTACTGCTACAAGTATGATAAGGAAACCCGGAAGAAAACCGAGGAAGTGGAAGCATTGAAACTTCACCTCGGAAGCATGAAACTTGGAAACAGCGTAGATATCCGTCTGGAAGCAACAGAACTTCCAAAGGTAGAGCCTTACACAGTGGTAGAACTAGAAGAAGCGGTATATGCCCCTTATGTGCAGAGAGGAAACTTCCCGGTATTGGTGGACAGAATCTCCTGCAAGGGTATCCGTGTTGTTACCGGAAAAGGAAACGTGTAGAGACTGTTCCCGGAAATTCTCTGCGGACTGCTCCGTACAGCGTGAAAGGAGCAAAGGGAGTAGAGGAAGTTCCGGGAACGTGGCGAAAGCCACGGCATACTACGAAAGGCAGGGATGATGATAACAGAGGTAATGAAAATTTCAGAACCCCCCTATACTAACAGGGGGGTAACTCGTCAGAAAGAAGATTTGACAGCACTGATTGACTGGTGTCAGATTACTGTCAAAGGTGTAGACGTGTTCATAATCATAGAAGATATCTTGCGGATTCCACTGAGTTTTATGGAACTGCATGGTAAGGAAAAAGGAATTGCTGGACACGAACTGATAGCAAGATTTGACAATATCAAGATTCTGAAACCGACAGGAAATGCACAGTATGAGGGATTTCAGATTCTTATGAGTGGTTCGGGGTGCAGGAATTATGAAAATTTCCTTATGATGAATAAGGAAACATGGTTTGATTTTCTGGAAAGAGTTTGCAGATACCCGGTGAATTTTCCGAGGATAGACTTGGCAATCGACGATACAAAGCCTTATCTGTCTATCCCGGAATTGATTCGTCTGAAAAACGAGGGGCTGATATCTAGTCAGTTGCGTGATACAGCAGAGAATCGTTCTGATAGACTGAAAGAGGATGAAATAGAAGCGCAGGGAAAAACACTATATCTCGGCAGTAAACACAGTGATTTTCGGATTACATTCTATGAAAAGGGATATGAACAGGCAGAAAAGTTCGGAAAAGAACTCAACCCGGACTGGAACAGATATGAACTTCGATTCCGGCACAAAAAAGCGGTCAGATTAGTAGAAGAACTTCTGAAAGACAGGGATGTGGCACGGATTGCGTTGTCTGTATTAAACGAGAAAGTGCGGTTTTTACAGAAGCCGGAAAACAGCACGGTTACAAGAAAACGGCTTTATCCTACTTATCCCCCGTGGGAAGAACTCATGCAGGATGTAGGGAAGATAAAGTTGACCATGAATCCAGAGAAAAGACACTGGAACGAACATGGCAGTGGCTGAACGTAGCAGTTTCGCCCTCTTTAAAGCTAATGGATAAAATCGGAAAACTGGATAACAGAGATTATATCCGCCAGCTAATAGAACGGGGGCAGATGAACGAAGAACAACAACGCATATATGAGGACTATAAAAAATCTTTCCTTTTGAGGGAAGAAGAAAGGAGAATCTTTGACAGAACATACACAGAACACGATACAGACAAAGAAAGCCTTACAGTGAATGAAGCGTCAGAGTATACGGGAATTGGAAGAAATAATCTGCGAAAGCTGATTACATGGCAGAAGATTCCGGTCATAAGGATTGGAAATAAGATTCTTATACGCTCTGAGGTTTTAGACCAGTTTTTGAAGAAAAACGAAGGGCATAATCTGAAAAATAAATATGAAGTAATTGCAGTATAAACACAAATAAGCATATAATACTGTCAGACCAGTTCTGATAGTCCTTGCACGGAAAGGAGCGTGCAGATTGGGCAAGGACTTAAAAGGAAATCCATTACCGCCGGGAATTATGCAGAGAAAAAGCGGAATTTACAGAGGGCGGTTTTATTACAAAGGAGAAACGTATACAAAAGATAATGCGGACTTAAAAAAGTTAGTTCAAGAAATGGAAGATTTACGCTATGAAGTCAAGCATGGGTTGAAAGGAAAGGGCGATAATATCACTCTGGATACATGGTTTGATATCTGGCTGAATACCCATAAGAAGCGGACTATCAAGGAGAGTACACAAGTACGTTATGATGATTTTTACAGACGTTACATAAAGAAGCAGATAGGAAAACAACGTGTGGCAGATTTTAATCCGATTATTTTGGAACGTCTGCTTCAGAATATGGCAGATGATGATTACAGCACAAAGACTATACGGGATGTGTATAATATTCTCAATGCTATGTTCAAATATGCAGTGCATAACAGGATTCTTACATTCAACCCATGTGCAGGAGTGGAAGTTCCCAAAACAAAGACAAAACAGATACGGGTACTGACTGTGAAAGAACAACGGGAAGTATTGGAACACGCAAAGGAGAGAATACACGAGAATCTCATACAGGTAGCACTCGGAACGGGAATGCGTGGCGGAGAACTGCTTGGGCTTACATGGGATGATGTAGATTTTCGGAAACGGGAAATTTCTGTAAATAAAACGTTGGTGTATATCAAAGATAAGGAAACAAAGAAGTATGTATTCAAGTACCAGACACCAAAGACAAAGAACAGTATACGGACGATTCCCATGCAGGACAGTGTGTATAAGGCTTTAAAACGTCAGTGGATTCAGTTGAAAGAAATGCAGTTGTCAGCTAGTGAATGGCAACCATTAGAGGGATTTGAAAATCTTGTGTTTGTTGGAAAGAACGGAAAACCGATTACAGAACACACCTTTCAAGTGACGTTAGACTGGATAGAAAAATCTATCAATAAGGAACGAAAAAAGCAGGCAGAGAAAAACAAGACAGTGTTTATACCGATTCCGCATTTTTATCCACATGCACTTCGTCATACTTTTGCAACGCGTTGTTTTGAAGCCGGGATTGACGCAAAGGTAGTACAAGGATTCCTCGGACATTATTCCATAGCAATCACACTGGATTTGTATACGCACGTCACAGATGATAAAGCAAAATCGGAAATGGATAAATTACAGAATTTGTATAAGGAAATCATATAATCAGAACAAGAATAAGAAAGAGAATAGAAAAGGTGCAACATTTCTTTAGAAAATTATTTGACCGAGATTTGACCGAAGCGGATTTTGCAACAAGTACAGAACAGCGAAAACCCGCTAACCACAAGGGCTAACGGGCTTCGTTGTTTTATAGTTATCTAAAGGAATGAGAGTAAAGTGTTGACACTTTCCTGTGTCACAACTTTATGAGGGGGGGAAGATAATTGATTTTCTCTTATCAACTATCTTGATATTAGTATATCCAGAAAATGTGTCAAAAGTATGAGTGTTTTCTTAAAGAAGACGAAAAAATATAAACAGATTATGAAAAAATATAAACTAATAATTTATTTTTCTACGTTCTTCCATCCACTCGAGAAGATCTTCATATACCTGCTCCCGATCTGTCTCGTTGAGCAGTTCATGACGATCACCGGCATACAGTCTTAGACTGATGTCCTGGATTCCGGCCGCTTTGTATTTCTCATAAACCTTCCTTACGCCTTTTCCGAATCCTCCAACCGGATCTTCGGCACCGGCTGCGAAAAGGATTGGAAGCTGCTTCGGAATCATATAGATACTTTCTTTTTTCTCCATTATAAGCATCCCGGTAAACATGCTATAATACGCATTCACTGTAAAGACAAAGGAGCACAGTGGATCTGAAATATATTTTCCAGATGTTCTTCATCACTGGTTACCCAGTCCGCGCGTGTCTTTGGATTCTTGAATTTCCTATTATAGGCACCGACTGCCATTCCATCCACCAGTTTACTTTTATAATGCCAGCCACGGAACATCGCTAGTGTCCTACACAATCTTCTTCCAAACTGAAGTGTCGCTCTCTGCTGATCTGCTACAACTCCGATAAACATTGCTCCCGCCAGCCCATTTCCATACATCTGTACATACTGGCGCAAAAGACTTGAGCCCATGCTATGTCCTAACATAAAGTAAGGTACATCCGGATATTTCTTCATCGTCCGCTGACGAAGTGTATGCATATCTCCGATCACGCATGCATTTCCATATTTTTCGTTAAAAAATCCATACTCCGACTTGCTCTGCACAGATTTTCCATGTCCTAAATGATCGTTTCCAACGACATAATATCCATGACTACACATGAATTCTGCAAATTCATCGTATCTCTTAATATATTCCACCATTCCATGGCTTAACTGCAGGACAGCTTTCACTTCTCCTTCCGGTTTCCACTCAATCGTATGGATCTCCGTATTGCCATCCTTTGAAGGGAAATAAAACTCATCTCTCATCGTTCATTCACTACCTGTCATCTAATTTGATATAATCACGATATGGTGCAAGCGGCTTATAAGCCGGACGTATAATCTTATCTACATTCTTCAACTCTTCCAGTCTGTGTGCACTCCATCCAACGATACGTGCTGCCGCAAAAATTGGAGTATATAATGCCGGTGGAAGATCAAGCATGCTATAAACAAGTCCACTGTAGAAATCTACGTTCGCATTAACACCTTTATACATCTTACGTCTCTCGCTAATGATCTCCGGTGCCATCTTCTCTACTTTCTCATACAGTACATATTCTGCCTCGTGGCCCTTTTCATATGCAAGCTGCTTTACAAACTTCTTGAAGATCTCCGCTCTTGGGTCGGATACAGAATAAATCGCATGTCCCATTCCATAGATCAGACCTCTCTTATCAAACGCTCTCTTCTCCAGCAGTGCCTCAAGGTAAGCTCTGATCTGATCATCATCCTGCCAGTCTGTCAGCTGCGTCTTCATATCTTCAAACATCTGTGTTACTTTTACGTTCGCACCACCATGTTTTGGCCCTTTCAAGGACGCCATAGCTGCTGCAATTGTAGAATAAGTATCTGTTCCTGAAGATGTAACAACATGCGTTGTAAATGTTGAGTTGTTACCACCGCCGTGATCCATATGAAGAACAAGAGCCATATCAAGGATCTTCGCCTCAAGTTCTGTATACTGACGATCTTCTCTGAGCATCATCAGAATATTCTCTGCCATAGACAGTTCTTTCTTCGGTGCATAAATATACAGGTCTTCACCCATTTTATAATTGTAAGCAAGATAGCTGTAAACCATAAGCATTGGGAACTGGCTGATCAGGTTCAGACTCTGACGCAGTACATTCGGAATGCTTGTATCATCCGCTTTGTCATCGTAAGAATAAAGCTGAAGAATACTTCTTGTAATACTGTTCATCATATCACGGCTCGGAGCCTTCATGATCACGTCACGTACAAAATTCGGTGGAAGCATCCGGCGGTCAGCTATCATATCCTTAAAATTCTCAAGTTCCTTCTGATTCGGAAGCTCTCCGAAAAGAAGCAGATATGCAATCTCCTCAAATCCAAAATGTTTTGCCTCAAGGAAACCGCTTACAAGATCTTTAATATTGTAACCTCTGTAATAAAGATTACCTGCACACGGTACGGATACACCGTCTACAATCTTTGTTGCACACACATCGGATATATTCGTCAATCCGGCAAGTACACCTTTACCGTTCAGATCTCGAAGTCCTCTTTTTACCTCGTATTTGGTATAGAGTTCTTTGTCAATTGCATTGTTCGTTTCACATTTCAGAGCAAGTTCTTCAATCTCCGGAGTGATGTCAAAAAATATGCTGTTAATATCTTTGGCCATGGGCTCTTCCTCCTTCTCTTGTTTCTTCTAATGTCTTTTATCTTTTAATTATACTAGATATCCGTCTAGTAAACAATTAACTGAATATTAAATCTTTATGAATCAAAAAGTGAAGAAGAATAAAGTTGCTGTCCACTACATTTTTGTAAACAGCAACTTTGTAAATTCCTTTAATATTATTTTATCTGCAATCATAAAGAAAATCTGCCAGCTTTGCAAATTCTTCCAGCGTAAGGGCTTCCCCTCGAATAGATGCACCTCTTCCGAGTGCTTCAATCGCTGCCTCGATTTCTTCCTTCGTGTAGTCAAGTTCTGCCGAATTCTTCAGTCCATTTGCCAAAGTCTTTCTTCTCTGGTTAAAGGAGGCACGGATAATACGGAACATAAGCTTTTCATCCTTTACCTTCACCGGTGGTTCTTCATAACGTTCCAGACGTATTACCGCAGATCCAACCTTCGGACGAGGCATAAAGCAGTTCGGCGGTACATTTGCAACAATATATGGTTTCGCATAATATTGCACAGCAAGAGACAGTGCACCATAGTCCTTCGTTCCCGGTCCCACCTGCATACGGTCTGCGACTTCTTTCTGAACCATAACTGTAATACTCTTGATCGGAACATGATTCTCAAAAAGTCCCATGATAATTGGTGTTGTAATGTAATATGGCAGGTTGGCCACAACCTTGATCGGCTTTCCTCCATTTTCCTCTTCTGCAAGCTTTGCAATATCTACTTTCAGAACGTCATTGTTAATAACACGGGCATTGTCATAATCTGAAAGCGTATCTTCCAGAATCGGAATCAGTGCCTTGTCAATCTCAACTGCAACAACTTTTCTCGCTGCACATGCCAGATACTGTGTCATCGTTCCGATTCCCGGTCCGATTTCCAATACAAAATCATCTTTTGTAATCTCTGCTGCCGCAATAATTTTGTCCAGTACATGTGTATCGATCAGAAAGTTCTGACCGAACTTTTTCTGGAATACGAAATTATATTTCTGTAATACTTCTATCGTATTCTGTGGATTTCCAAGTGTTGGTTCTTTCATCTCATCTCTCCATTTCTTATAATTGATATAGATCCCTTGCATTCTTCTCTGTCTGTTCGATCACCTGCTCCGCAGAAATGCCTTTTAGCTCTGCGATCGCTTCTACAACATATGGCAGGTATAAGGACGAATTTCTCTTCCCTCTGAACGGTATCGGTGCCAGATACGGGCAGTCTGTCTCAAGAACAATTGACTCCAGCGGAATCTCTTCTACAATCTCTTTTAATTTCTTTGAATTCTTGAATGTAACAACACCGCCAACTCCGATGTAATATCCCATCTTTACATATTCTCGCGCCATCTCAAGGCTGTAAGAATAACAGTGTATCACACCTTTGAGTCCTTTTCCATGTTCTTTCATAATTTCCATCGTATCAGCTGCCGCCTCACGGCTATGGATCATCACAGGTTTGTTCATCTCTCGCGCAAGATCCAGCTGTCTGATGAACCAATGTTTCTGCAGATCATGCCCTTCTTTATCCCAATAATAATCAAGTCCGATCTCGCCAACAGCAACGATCTTTTCTTTCTTTAATAATTCTCTCATTCGAGCGAAATTCTCTTCATTCAGTGCACCGACTTCGTCCGGATGTACACCTACTGATCCATATATAAATGAATACTTCTCTGCGAGTTCTACTATCTTATCCCAGGACTCTACTGTCGCCGCTGCATCCACAATTGTTCCAACGCCGCCTGCTGCCATACTGCTTAGTAGCTCATCTCTGTCTGTGTCAAACTGCTCATCATCATAATGCGCATGTGTATCAAATATCATTTTATTTACCGCCTGTTTTCAATATTTCTAATCTTGTGCTTTATTTTACCACAAATAATTCTTTCCGTCTTCATATAATACATCCATCGCCAGACGGACACTTTCTTTTCCTGTCATCGGATCTTCGATGCCCACGCTGATACGATATCCGTTTCCTGCTTTTTCTACTAATCCCGGTGTATAAAGGATTACCTTAACCTTTTTCTCTATTCCCGGAGTTATATTATTCAGTTGTAAATCAAGCTGCTTTTTTTCTATCTGTTCGCCCTGTTCATTTTCGACAATTATCCATACCGGCCAATCCTGATAAAATGGTGCCACTCCATCATTTCCCCATGTGATTTCAAGACTTGTTCCATGAATCTTAGGTTTCAATACAGCCTTTGAAATGTATAACCGGTATCCTAGATTTTGCAACACTTTATTGTATCCGCACTCATAAGCTGCATCAGCTGTCATCGGACCAAGGAATGTAGAATGTGCCTTTTGAATAAGATTTATCGTCTGTGAAAGTTCCATTTCCAATAGATTCTTCATTGGAACTGCGCTTGTGAATTCACCACCGGATGGTGCATAATTCCAGAAATCCGGCATTGACTGAAGTTCCCCTTCTTCATTTGTCTGGTCATAATCTCCGCCATTCGCAATCTCAGAAAGCCATCTTTCTGTAGCATCCGCATCACCTGTCATATCATTATATAGTCCCATGCATTGTTTTTTTGCGATCGAAAAGGGTCTTCTCATAAGATGTTTTGCTTTTGGAAAGGCTTCCAGCCATGGAAGAACGTACTGCTCTCTTACAGTTCTTGACGGCAGCCGCCTGATGCCTATATGATAGGCTACATGCCATTCGCCCCAATGTCCAAGGCTTCCAAGTTCTACGTAACTAACCAAATCAGACCTTCCATAATGTTCCCCAAATGCTTTCACTGCTTTTTTATGAGCAGCCAGAAACTGTTCGTTACTGTAATCCGGTGCGAATCCTTTTCCGAAAGCTGTATCGTACCACTTTCCTGCATGCCCTGTTTTCTCATACAGCCACTCGGGAATGTCCATATGTCTGCTGTTTCCAGGAATATCACACACAAATCGTAGTACCATATGCTTTCCTTCTGCCTGCCATCTTGCCACCTGATTTTCCGCATCGATCGCATCCCAGGCAAATTGCCTTCCACCGGCTCAAGTTCCGCCAGGTAATATCCATATACAGAAGCGTCACATCCCCCCGGACACTTTCATTCCACGCACATGGTGCATATCCCATAAGCGGATTTCCAAACACTTCTTTTGTTTTCTCGTATGTCTTCTGTTTTTTTCTAAAAAATTTCATAAGCAGATTTTTCTGGGAAAGCAATCTCAAATGCATTGTTCAATTCTTTTTTTGTTCTGTCAAAATCAATTTCGCAATTGGCATCATTGATACAGATTATCTTTTCTCTTCTTTCAGTAACTATTCTGTAAAGCTTATCATTATTCTCTGCAAGTTCATAATAACGGCATGTTTTTTCTACATTTTTAGGGATAAACTCACCACTCAGCTTCTGATACTCCCGAAGAACATACTGGCTGATATCCTCTTTATGCCGGAACGGATGCCCACATACTTTCGTCAAAAGTTCCGGCTCAAGTTCCCATAATTTCTCAAATGTGTCCTTTCGAAGTGGTGACGGACCGTGAACTGTATAAAAACCGGTATAACGCGGAAATGCCATCTCTAACATATTATAGATGAAATATTTTTATTGGATATCCGAAATGGAAATATGCTTCTGGCTGTTGTTTCATATTTTTATATTTATCAAAATATCTGGCAAGAACCATTGCATTGTTCAAATAGATATATGGCATTACCGGATTGTCAACATTAGCTACATCTGGCTGCAATGCCAGCATATCCACAGGGAGCCCATTTCTGAAAAAATCTGTTTCGCCGGTTCTTTTCAACAGGAACATGTCATCATTAAAATATACGAACTGCTCAGATAAGCCCGGGATTCTATGCATGTTCCATTCTATTGTATGAGAATTAAATGTTGGTAAAAACCCTGGTGGGATATAATCTGTATGCCGCACGATATTTAACTTTGGATGTTTTGTATTCAGCCATTTTGGTAAATGTCCCCATGTCACAAAATGGACTTTTCTTACCCACGGCGCGCAGTTTTCAATTCCGCGGAACCAGTATCTTAGATTCTCCCAATCCCGGAAACGTTCTTCTCTGTCATCAGTCTCCGCCAATTGCTCTTTGCCGTATCTTGTTTTATTCTTTTCGCTTCTCCACTCCGGGTCATTTCCGTCTACCCAGGTGATTACGATATCTATGCTATTCTCTGTCTTCATATCTTTCCGTTCTTATACCTTAACGTGCTACATTTTATTTCGTTTTAATACTAGCATGTGAAAATTTAATTAGCAAGATAAAAACAGCGAGATACAGGTCATTTCCCATATCTCGCCGCTTTTCTTTCATTTTATCATATTTAATGATTGACTAATGATTTCTATAGTAATTGATCAGACATCCGTCAAGAATAATCTCACGCTCTGCGTCTGTCAGATCTCCCAGCTTAAGGTTCAGTTCTTTGAGTTCATCACCTACAACATAAGCTTTGATCACATCCGCTTTCTCTTCCACTGCTTTTCTCACATTAGGAACAAAGATGTAATCTCCGTTCTTGAAGGAAAGTGCTTCATGATCTTCTTCTGTCAGGAATGGGAGCATTCCCCAGTTGATCAGGTTGGAACGATAACGCTTTGTTGCATACTCTGTTGCGATGTTTGCCCATCCGCCAAGTACCTTCTGACAGGAAGCTGCCTGCTCACGAGCAGACCCGTCTCCTGGTTTTACTGCGAAGATTGTACTTCCGACACCAAGGTTACCCTTGCCAACTTCCGGATATGTCTCGTGAATCTTATCCATCACCGGTTTCAGTTCTGCAAGAGCATCTACCGGACATTCATCTGCTTCAATTGCTTTCTGAGCTTTCTGTACTTCTTTCGCACGTCCAACGTATGCAGGATCTTTTCTTGAAAGAGCGAACTCTGCAAGTCCCAGCGGATTAGAACGGTAAGAAGATGTCTCTCCGGACGGAATCAGCTCATCTGTTGTTGTAACAGGATCATGGATCTCAGATACAACCTTCACAAGCAGGTTCTGTGGAAGTGCTGACATTGCCGGCCAGTCCTTAATGTTTGGTCCAAATTTAATCTCAACGCTTGGATCAGCAACACCCTTGCTGTCAAATACACGGTTTGCATAAATATTCTTATCAAAGTGATATTTCTGTCCTTTGTACTCTACATCCATTGCTGTTGCCGGTGTTAAGAATCCCTTGTTTGCTGCTGTTGCTGCGATAGAACGAGCATCCATCAGTGCTACAGAAGAGATCTGTCCGTTCTGCAGCTTACTTCCTTCACGGTTCGGGAAGTTTCTTGTTGTATGACGGATAGAGAATGCGTTATTCGCCGGAGTATCTCCTGCTCCAAAGCACGGTCCACAGAATGCTGTCTTCACAACAGTTCCTGCTTCCATAAGATCTGCAATTGCACCATTCTTAACAAGTTCCATATAAATCGGTGTACTTGCCGGGTAAACGCTGAATGTAAATTCATCTGCTCCGATGTTCTTTCCTTTGATGATATCTGCAGCTGCACAGATATTTTCAAATCCACCACCTGCACATCCTGCGATGATTCCCTGCTCTACATAGAACTTACCGTTTCTGATCTTATCCTGCAGAGAGTAATCAACTGCACCGTCAAGACTTACAAGTGCTTTCTGCTCTACATCATGAAGGATGTCTGCCAGATTTGCGTTCAATTCATCAATTGTATAAACATTGCTTGGGTGGAATGGCATTGCGATCATTGGCTTGATCTCGCTTAAGTTTACATAAACCATACCGTCATAATATGTAACTGCTCCAGGATTCAGTTCTTTGTAATCTTCACTTCTTCCGTGAATATCATAGAACTCCTGAATCTTCTCATCTGTTTTCCAGATAGAAGACAGACAAGTTGTCTCTGTTGTCATAACGTCGATTCCGATACGGAAATCTGCACTAAGCTTGCTGACTCCAGGTCCAACAAACTCCATAACCTTGTTATTCACATAACCGTTCTTGAATGTAGCTCCGATGATTGCAAGAGCAACGTCCTGCGGTCCTACACCTTTCATCGGCTCTCCGTCTAAGTAGATTCCGATCACGCCCGGCATCTTAATATCATAAGTCTTGTTCAGAAGCTGTTTCACAAGCTCTGGTCCACCTTCACCCATAGCCATCGTTCCGAGTGCTCCGTAACGTGTATGGCTGTCAGATCCAAGGATCATCTTTCCTCCGCCTGCAAGCATCTCACGGGCAAACTGATGGATAACTGCCTGATGCGGTGGTACATACATACCGCCGTACTTCTTCGCACAAGTTAGTCCAAACATATGATCATCTTCGTTGATTGTTCCACCAACTGCACAAAGACTGTTATGACAGTTTGTAAGTACATACGGCATCGGGAACTTCTCAAGTCCTGACGCACGTGCTGTCTGGATAATTCCAACAAATGTGATATCATGGGATGTCAGCTTATCAAAACGGATCTGCAGACGCTCCATGTTCTCGGATGTATTGTGTGCCTTTAAAATACCATATGCCATTGTGTTCTGAGCGGCTTCTTCCTTCGTCAGCGGAACCTGCACATTTCCTGTATCTTCTACTATCTCTGTTCCATTGAGAAGATATACGCCATTCTCGTACAATTTAATCATGTAAAGACCTCCTTCAATCTGATCTATAGTTTTGAAATAACTGCTACCATATTAACATATTTGAGTGTTTCGGTAAATCTAAATTTTCGCAATTCAGCATTGTAACTCAATAAAGTGCAATTTTTACTGATTTTTTAGATAGAAAGCGGAAATCTCATCTCAATAATAAACTCAGTTTTCTCTGTCTTTGCGCTGATTTCTCCATTCATACGTTTCACAAGTTCCTTTGCAATAGATAGTCCCAATCCAGTAGATGTTTTGCTCCTTGCCACATCCGCTTTATAAAATCTGTCAAAGACATGTTCTATATCAATCTGCTCCGAATGTATCACCTGATTCCTGATTCGCAATACTGCATGCTCCTGCTTGCGCTCTAACACAATACTTATCTTCTTTTCTCCATGATCCAGGCCATTTTTAATTACATTCTGAATAACACGGTGGAGTCCTTGTTTATTTCCGGCTATAGATAGCAGTTCTTCTGTAATCTGAATATCCGGCTGGATTCCTCTTCTTACCCAGTCATCATAATAAGAAAACACCGTTTCTTTCAGAATCCGGTTGATACAGCAAGGCGTCAGTTCCAGACTATAGGATTCATTTTTTAACTTTGTGAACATGAAAAGTTCTTCCAGCATTTCATTCAGACTGTGTATTCTTTCATGAATAATATTCAGATAACGTCTCTGGTCTTCGACATTTTCGCATTCTTCCATAAGCTGAAAATATCCATCCAGAGATGTCAGCGGTGTCCGGATATCATGGGAAAGGTTCGTATAAGTATCCGCGATCAAAGCTTCTTTCTCCTGATAACGCTGCTTCTCTTTTCTTTGTAATTCCAGAAGTTCATTCAATCTGTCTGAAAGCGTTCCGATTCCACCCAAATCAAACTCGCGTTGAATCAACATGTTACTGTCATGTTTCATCAAGAACGCCAATTGGCGGCAGATGTCCTTCACCTGCCGCTGATATTTCCACATAATAATAAATTGTAAAATGATAATTCCTGCTAATATTCCAATTACGATATACATCCGCTAAATATCCCTCTTTTGAAAAACAGCACTGCTTGCAGCTATCATTATGACAGCAAACACAATCGCCACGCCGAATGCTTCCAGACACTCATTTCCACTTGGATTCATAGGAAGCAGTGATAATTTCCCGGTTATCGTATACTTATAAATCTGGAAATTCTGGATTCCCATTTTCCGAACAGCACTGTTTATTAATCCGTATACGATACTCATTATATTCATTGTAAGACAAATCGCGATGACCATGCTAATCACATTATTTTTCAGAATAATTGCAATCGCCATGCAGATCAACACGAGTGCATAATGAAGTGCCAGCTCCGTCAGGAAATAAGACAGAACAGCTTTTGAACTTCCCCACGTCAATTCTTTGAATACTATATAGTTCGCAGCTCCCTGGAGTAAGAATGCACCTGCCATTGTCAGCACCGTAAAGACCGCCAACGCAATAGATCTGGAAAAAATCAGTGTTCCTCTTTTTTGAACCTGGCCGCCAATATTTTTAATATAACCGCTTCCGATATCCGCTGTTGAAAACATCACAGCAAAAATCACCAGAAACAACGCATAAAATTTCCCCTGAGAATTTGCAAAGAAAATGTCATACACCGTAACCTTTTCTCCCGGTTCTGTCGGCAGTGTCACCATCATTCCCACATTAATATTCTCCGCAGTCGGTTCCGCAAACTGCTCCTGCCGAACGGTATCTTCTTTACTTAATAAATCATAATCTGTTTTACACATAAACGTTGTAAACAGTACTGACACAGCCAGCACGATCCATACTACATACATACTTTTGGTCCGAAACATCCGGTACAAATCCATTTTTTATCAT
>ENA-OQJT01000138-OQJT01000138.1-human-gut-metagenome-genome-assembly--contig:-NODE-138-length-17671-cov-0.987574_pt1 | contig 17671 bp, 16 predicted proteins | sample MGYA00242612_ERZ504779 | MGnify/ENA primary metagenome ERZ504779 (study PRJEB26092, sample SAMD00036366) | human gut metagenome | host: Homo sapiens | study: EMG produced TPA metagenomics assembly of...
GAGCGAGTCCGGCTGGAGGCGGGTGCTGGGGGTGTCCGTGGTGGACACGGAGTCCTACGAATCGTGGCTCGGTTTCCTGCGGAAGCTGCGCGACCGCGGCGCGACCGGCACCGAGCTCGTCGTATCCGATGCCCACGGGGGCCTGGTCAGGGCCGTAGGCGAGGTCTTCCAGGGGGCGGCCTGGCAGCGATGCGCCGTGCACCTGATGCGCGACTGCATGCGCGAGGCCGGCTCCTGGCAGCTGAGGCGCCGCGTGGGCGCATCGTCTCCTCGGTCTTCCGCGCCAGGGACGCCGCCACCGCCGTGGCCATGTACCACGCGGCGTGCGAGATGCTGGAGGGGTGCTGCCCGAGGGCGGCGAGGGTGCTCGAGGAGGCGGAGCCCGACGCGCTCGCGTACCTGGACTTCCCGCCGTCGCACTGGAAGCGCCTGCGCACCAACAACGTGCAGGAGCGCGCCAACAGGGAAATCAAGCGCCGCTCGCGCGTGGTGCAGGTCTTCCCGTCGGAGAGTTCGCTGCTCAGGCTCGTGGGCGCCGTCATGTGCGACCAGGCCGAGACATGGTCCGGCTCGCGCTACTTCTCGGAGAGGAAGATGGCCGAGATGCATGACACCGCGTTCAGAATGGGTGCCGCGGGCGAGCACGACTGGGCGGAGCTGGAGAAGGCGGCCAGGAAGATGATCGAATCAAGCCTGGAACTTGCCGACAGCGTGGAGGCGGCCTAGGATATCAACTGATTCCGGATATCGGACACAGGGGCCGCAAGGGCCCTTACACCAACTTTCTCGACACTACCGGGAGGAGTAACGAGCTGCTCGGTTGAGCTGTTCGTCTGATGGCGTGATTCCCCTAGGGGAATCACGCTACGACCCCGCCAAGCGTGTTTCCCTAAGGGAAATCACGTTTGGTGGGGTTTTCTGTTTTTGAGTAGGAAGCGATCGACGTGGCGATGCGTGGATTGGCGCGCGCCCATAATCGACAACAAAAAAGCCGCCCAAAGGCGGCTATCTTGTGCAATGGAGCCAGCGACCGGGCTCGAACCGGTGACCCCCGCTTACGAGAGCGGTGCTCTACCAACTGCTACGCTGGCGGCCATATGATGACGCAACTGAGGCGTCAACGGTTGTCTATGATACGGGACATCGCACATCCGCGCAAGTGTTCTGACGGCTTTTCTCACTTTAAATGCACTAATATTGGAGACGCGATGTCTTGCTCTTACGGGTCTCAAACAGAATGGGGTGGCGATGGCTCAACCCAAGATTCTTCTCACACGCATCGACGACCGGTTTATTTGCGGGCAAGACATTGAGCTGTGGAACGAGGCGACTGGTTCCAACCTTGTCCTAATCGTCAACGATGAGATCGCGGCGGATTCGCGCCAATGGGCACCCATGAGGGTGGCGGCGCCAGAAGGCGTTTGGACACGGTTTTTCTCGGTGCAAAGGACCATCGATATCATTCATGCCGCAACGCCGCGTCAATGGATTCTGGTCATGGTGGCCTCACCCGCAGATGCGCTCGCGCTGGTTAAGGGTGGTGTGCCAATAACCAAGATCAGCATTGGCCATATGCAGACAGGGGAGGGCAAACGCTCTGCAACGCCTGCCGTTGCCGTAGACGATATGGACATCGCCGCCTTCAAAGAGCTGCAAGAACTCGGCATAGAGCTAGAAATCCGCTATCTCCCCAGTTCCGCCCCCGATCCCATCGACAATCTGTTCAACTGATCCCTTGGGGACGGAGGAAAACGGATCATTTTGCCCTTGCGAGGGACGCGCGCGATGCCGCCTGTCAAAAACTATGCCCATTTACTACGTTTGATCGGTTATCGCCGAGCATGTCGAATTTGAGAAAAACAAAACCGCAGGTAGACGGCTCGCGCATTTAACAAAAACCGGTGCATGGTCGAGCATCCCGGGCTAAACGTAGTAAATGGGCATAGTTTTGATATGTCACTCATACAGTCACAGCGAAAAAGAGCCCAAAAGATGAAAAACGCCCGTCGGCGGTGTGCCGGCGGGCGTTGCTGTGCGATATGTCGCGTTGTGGGCCTAGTGCCTCATAAAGTGGTATTCGATCACATTGCTGTAGGGATGACCGGGGCCCACGATGCCCTGGGGGAACAGCGCATGGTGCGGCGTGTCAGGATACATTTCGGCCTCGAGGGCAAAGCCGGCGCCCCAACCGTAGTTGGCATCGTCTTTGGCGTGTTCGTCGCCCAGCCAGTTGCCGGTGTAGAGCTGCACGCCCGGGGCAGTGGTGTAATAGTCCAGCTCACGGCCGGTCCACATCTCCTCGACGTGCATCGCGCGGCGCAGATTACGGCCGTACTGATAGCCATTCGATGCACAGGCAGTGGTCGTAGCCACGGGCCTGCTAATCTGCGGGTCGTCGGCTTCCATGCCGGGCGCGACGGGGCGCAGCTCACGGAAGTCAAACGGCGTGCCCTCGACCGGAGCGATCTCTCCGGTGGGGATATTCTGCTCGTTGATGGGCAGGTAGTGGGCAGCGTTAGCAACAAAGAAGTGCTCACAGTCCATGCCGGCGTTGTGACCGGCAAGGTTAAAGTACGTGTGGTTGGTCATGGACACGTACGTGGCGCGGTCGCTCTCACAGCCATATTCGATACGGAAGCAGCCGGTGCGCGTCACGGTAAACACGGCCGTAAAGGTGCGGTTGCCGGGAAGGCCTAGCTCACCGTCCTCAAGCGAGGTGGTCATGCGCACGGCATTGTGGACCTCGTCGAGCTCAACGTCCCACACGCGCTTGTGCAGGCCGTGCTCAAGGTCGCTGTGCAGGTTGTTGACGCCCTCGTTGGCCGGCATATGCCAGTCCGTGCCGGCGATGGTGATCGTGGCACCCGCAGTGCGGTTGGCCACGGGGCCGATGGTCGCGCCAAAGCAGGCGGGGTTGTCAAAGTAATCCTCGAGCTTATCGAAGCCCAGCACCACATCGCGCACGTTGCCGGGGATGTCGGGCACGTCGATGCCCAGCACGGTGGCGCCAAAGTCCATAATGCGAACGCAGATCTCGGGCCCGTTGAGGGTGTAACGATGAACGGGGGTACCGCACGGCGCGGTGCCGAAAAGCTCGGAAGTGATCATTTGGTTCCTAACATCGAGGTATTTCCGACAAACTGTAGCGCGAACAGGCGAGATTATCACTACACCCCACTAAAGCAGGGGGTATTTTTCTCAAAAAAGTGATGATTGAGCTGTACGGGCGTTCATTTTTGACACGCACGGGTCTGATACAATTTGTTCGTTACTGTTTGAATTGACGTGAGCGTGGAACAGCGAGGACTCATCGTGATTAAAGCGGAGCGACAGGATAAGGTTCGGCAGCTGCTCGAAGAGCAGGGCACGGTCTCGGTCAAGGAGATTTCGGATGCGTTAGGTGTCTCGGATATGACGATCCGCCGTGACCTTGAGGAGCTTGCGAGCCTGGGCGAGATCGAGCGCGTGCACGGCGGAGCCCGCAGTGCGCAGGGCCGTCCACATGCTATGCTGCGCCATGAGTATTCGCACAGCGAAAAGCGCACGAAGCATGCCGAGGAAAAGTTGCAGATTGCGCGCCGTTCTGTGGAGCTTATCGAGGAAGGCTCGACCATCTTTTTGGGGACAGGCACCACGGTTGAGCAGATGGCCTCGATGTTGCCGGCGTTTCGTCTGCGCATTGTGACCAATTCGCTTTCGGTGTTTAACCTGCTCGAGGCGCGCGAGGACTGCGACCTGTGCCTCGTGGGCGGTATGTACCGTCGCCGCACTGCCGCTTTTGTGGGGCCAACGGCCGAGGATACCCTGCGTGCGCTGGGCATCGACGCGGCGTTTATCGGTGCCAACGGCATCTTGGACGGTGACGTATCTACGTCCAACATGGACGAGGGCCGTATCCAGCAGCTCGCCTTTAGCAAGGCCGACTCGCGCTATCTGATCGCCGACTCCAGCAAGATCGGCAAGCGCGACTTCTACACCTTCTGCCGCCTGGACAATTTGGACGCCGTGGTGTGCGAGCCGGGTATTGCCGCCGAGGATCGCGCCGCCATCGAGGAGCATACGCAGGTCATTTGCTAGCTAATGCTACAGACGATACTTCTGCCCCCTGCCGGCGCAGGGGTTATCGCTTCACAATGACGCGTAAATAACTTTGGGCAACAAGGATGAGGCTATTCTGGGATATGACTAGACTCCGTATTTCGTCTTTATGTCCCTTGAGAATGAATCGTAGTCTTCATAGAGCCCCTCTCTGCTTTCATCCTCGGCGTGGTTTACACGTTCAAGGAGCTTATCCTTTGGAGCCTCTTTTGTTATTGCGGCCTCGCTATCGGGTATTGTGGATTGCAAGAATAGTTCTAGAGCATGGACGTCTTTGAGTATGTAGCCCGTCGAACGACCCGCTCCTGTTTTTTTCGATTGCGCTGCAACTAACAAGCTGACCGAGGGTTCGTTTAACGGTAACCTCGCTGATATCGGGGCAGTTGGATCGGATGTCGGATTTCTTAATGACGCCGGGTCTCTGTTGAAATAGAACAGCGATGCGCGCTTGCTTCGACATGGGACGAGTGCTTGATTCAATTAAGGTACGCTGCTCGAGCTGTCGGTAGGCGGCCAGGGTTGTTCCGAGCATGAAACGGATAAAGGGTACTTCGGTGTTTTGATTTTCATTCCATCCAGTGGAGCTTGCAGCGAGGGCGTTGTAGTAGAGCGCCTTGTTGTCTTCAATAAGTCGTTCGATGCTGATGTAACGCGCAACGTCGTATCCAGTCTTTTCGAGTAGCAGCGTTGTAAGGAGCCGGCTCATCCTGCCATTGCCATCGTTGAAGGGATGAATGCTGACAAAATCGAAGATGAAGCGGAATGATATAAGGAGGGGGTCGCAAACTTGACGAGATAAGGCGTCGTTGAGGGACCGACAGGCTTCTTCGATAAGTCCGGGGGTTGCTAGGGCCGAAGGCGGCCTAAAGCGCACAAATCGATTGCCTTGATTGTCGATGGAGATGATTTCGTTATCGCTATCTTTCCAATGGCCCCCATACGAGATTGCCGTGTGCGCCATGAGGTCACGATGCAACTGCAAAATGACCGATGGCGTTACGGGAATGGAATCGTGTTGCTCGTGAATAAGCGACAGCACATCTCGGTATCCAGCGATTTCTTCCTCTGCGCGGGAGCTTGGCTTGGCGGAATACGCCATGATTGCTTTGAGTCTTTTTTGGGTGGTAACAATTCCTTCAAGTCCGTTGGAGGATTGGGTGCTTTGGATCTTAGCTTCCTCCATAAGGGACGATAGAAGTTCGGGTTTGACTTGACTCAGAGCAAGCTGTCGGCCTTTATGCTCGCGTATCGAGAGGAGGAGGTTGGTGATTGGAGTTGCTTCGAGTTCCGCTGGGACTGTGGTGTAATCGAACTGGCGCATGCGGCTCCTTTCGGTATCACGAACATACTTTCGATATCATAATACCATTAAATGATACCGAAAGTATGTTCGTGATACCGAAAACTAGAAACCATGCTTCATAACTGCTTGGAAAGTTTGGATTTGACTATCTTATTGTCTTGATCTGTAACATCTAGACGGTCAAAAGTGGTCTACATGTTACAGATCGAGATTGTTCGGCCCGGGCCACCCGTTCGTCTAAATCTGTAACAGCTAGGGCCGAAATACTCGACTAGATGTTACAGATCGAGACGAATGATCCACTCGGGCCCACCAAAACAAAAAAGCCGCATGCGAACCCGTGGAGGGATTCTCATGCGGCCGACAGGGGGGGGTATGCAGCGGAAACTAGGCCATGAGCAGGCCGGTCTCCGCGACGTTCTTGTACCAGTATGCGCTTGCCTTGGGATAACGTTTCTGGGTCTCAAAGTCGATGTAGAACAGGCCGTAGCGCTTGTTGTAGCCGTTGGTCCAGGAGAACTGATCCTGCAGCGACCACACAAAGTAGCCGTCGACGTTTACGCCGCCGTCAATCGCCTTGAGGATCCATGCGAGATGCTGACGCATATAGTCGATGCGAGGGGCGTCGTCGATAAAGCCGTCCTCGAAGTCGTCCTTATAGCCCATGCCGTTCTCGGTGATGTAGATCTTTTTGTAGTTGGGGTAATCGTTCTTAATGCGGAGCAACAGGTCGTACAGGCCCTCGGGATAGATGATCCAGTCCCAATCGGTCGTGGGAACGCCTTCGCGCACGCATGCCTCGCCCACGCCCTTGAGGAACCAGCGCGAGGAGCCCTTGTCGCCGGTGCCATTGTGGTTGATGTCGTTTTCGCCCTCGGCGGCACGCAGAAACTGGCACTTGTAGGTGTTGACGCCAGGCAATCGTTGTAGGGGAGCGCGGCGGTCAACGCGGCGATGTCCTCGTCGCGAACGTCGAGCTCGCCGCCGGCGATATGGGCCAGCTTGGTCGCAGCCTCCATGGTGTCGGCTGCATAGTGGCCGCGGAAGGTGGCGTCGAGTACCCAGCGGTTGTTGATGACGTCGGCCATGCGGGCGGCCTCGCAGTCGGCAGCGCTGTTGGGGTCGAGAGGATACTTGGGCTCCAGGTTCTGGACAATGCCGATCTCGCCCTCAAAGCCGCCCTCATGGAAGGCGACGACAGCCTTGGCGTGGGCCACCATCATGTTGTGCATGAGCTGGAAGGCCTTGTCCAGGCGGTACTTCTCGCCGTGCGGCCAGTTGCCGACGATAAAGCTGCCCTCGGCGGTTGCGGGAATCTCGTTAAACGTGAACCAGTGCTTGACCTCGGTGAACTCGGCAAAGCAGAACTTGGCGTACTCGACAAAAGCGTCGATCGTCGTGCGCGTCAGGAAGCCTCGCCGTCGTCCTGGTAGAAGGCCTCGGGCGTATCGAAGTGATCGAGCGTGACATAGGGGATAACGCCGGCATTGTTGCAGGTGGCGAAAAGCTCGTGATAGAAAGCGACGCCCTCGGGGTTAATCTCGCCGGTGCCGTTGGGGAAGATACGGCTCCAAGCGATGGAGACACGAATGCCGTTAATGCCGAAGCGCTGGCACAGGTCGATATCGACCGGGTACTTGTTGTAGAAATCGCTTGCGGGGTCGGGGGAGAAGCGACCCTGAGCTGCCAGGAAATCGTCCCAGGGCACTTTGCCCTTGCCGTGCGTGCGGGTCTCGCCCTCAACTTGGTAAGCGGCGGTGGCGCCGCCAAACACAAAACCGTCGGGGAACTGCATGGGGTTGGTCATGAGTCATCCTTTCTGTGGGATACGAATAGGGAGAGGTGCCCGAACTGGGGATCCGGGCACCAACAGAGGGAGGAACTAGTCAAGGTTCTCGCGGAGCCACTTGATGGCGCCAGCGGGGTCGCGAGTAAGGTCGATATATTCCTTGCCGCGCGGGGCGAGCAGCTTAATGCCCAGGCGATCAGTGTCGGCCTTCATGTCGTTGTAGTAGCTACGAACCTGCGGGGCAAGCACGATAACGTCGTACTGATCCATGATGGCAGTGTGCTGGCCATAGGCGCCGGCAGAGGAAGCGATGTTCTCTCCGGTCAGTGCGGCACCTTCCTTGATGGCGTTGGCAAGCATGGCAGAGGTACCGGCGCCGGCGCACAGGACGAGGACCTTCAGGCCATCGACATCCTTCTTGGCGGATGCTTCGGCGGCGGGTTCGGGCTGATCGGCGACACGCTTGCTGTCGGTGGCGGCAACGGTTGTCTCGACGGAAGCGGTGGTCTGTTCGACAGCGGGCACAGAGGCGTTGGCGGCGATGGCAGCGGCACCATCGGACTCGAGACCCAGCTCGGCGGCGCGCTCGGCTTCCTGGTCGCAGAGCAGCTTATCGTATGCCTTCAAGAACGGCAGGTAGATGATGGCGTCCAGCAAGATGATGATCGCGACAAATACCAGGGCAATAAGCTGGAAGTTCGTGGTGATGAAGATGCCGATGGGGGCGGGGGTGGCCCAAGGCACCACGAAGGAGAAGCCGTTCATGCCCACGTTATCGATAAAGAACTTGGCAACACTCACGTTGACGCAGCCGGCGGCAACAAAGGGGATGAGCATGTAGGGGTTAAGGATCATCGGCGCGCCAAAGAGCAGCGGCTCGTTGACGGCGAAGGCAACAGGGACAATCGAGGCCTTACCGACGGCTTTGAGCTGCTTGGACTTCATAAAGAGAATCAGCAGAAGCGGCACGATGAACGTGGCGCCGGTGCCGCCGAACTCACCCACGAGCGACATGTTAAAGGTGAGGGAGTGGGCGGGGTGGCCACCGGCCAGCAGAACCTGCAGGTTCTCGGCCTGGTTGGCAAGACGGATGGGGTCGATGCCCGGCTGGACAATCGAAGGGCCGTGGACACCGATGAACCAGAAGAACGCGGTGGCTGCCTGAATAAGGATGAGTCCGGGGTAGGTCTCTGCCGCAGTGAAGAGCGGGGAGAGCAGTTTGATAAGCAGCTCGGAGAACGGAACGCCCATGAGGTTGCGCACAACCACATCGATGATGCCGCAAATGATGACAGCGCCACCGAAGGGGATGATGTCGCGGAAGTTCTGTGCGATGGCGCCCGGAACCTCCTTGGGCAGCTTAATGGTCAGATCGCGCGAGACGCAGAACTTATAGACCCACACGGTAATGAACGCGGCGATATAGGCCGAGAACAGACCGCGCGTACCCATGCTGGTGCAATCGAAGACAGAAAGCTCGGAGCCGTTGAACTTGGTGGTGAACTGCGTAACAGCGAGCAGCAGCATGCTGCACTGGGCGGCAACCATGGTGGAGCCGTCGTTGAGCACCTTGCCGGCGGGCATGCGACGGTTCATGGAAGCCGTAAAGTTCTTGGCGGTGGTGCCGGCAACCATGATGCCCATGACGCCCATGGTGAAGTTGTACAGCTTGTTGCACCAGTCGATGAGCGGCTGGGGCAACGTGATTCCAACTACGCCGGGAAGGGTGGCGATCAGCAGAAAGATCGAAGAGGTAAGGACGATGGGCATGCACCCAAGGAATCCGTCTTTGATGGCCTGGAGGTAGATGTTTCTCGAGATCTTCTCGAAGAACGGTTGATGCTTTTCGAGCATCTTTACGATGGCGTCCATAGAGCTCCTTTGCTACTTGATGCGCGATGCATGTGGATGGAACTGGTCGTCGATGGATGGTCAGGACTGCCCGGAAACCTTCCTGCTTAAGGAAGGCATTGCGAAATGACAACGTTGTCATTTCGTTAATGACAACGTAAGACATTTTTGGAAGAGCAACAAGGATATACGGGTGAGCGGTCGATATTGTCCGGTAAACGGTTGATTTGTCAGTCGGGCAGGTAGTGTATGCTAGAACGCAAAAAGCAAGCGATGCAAAACCGACTGGAGAAGTAGTGGCAACGATGGACAAGAAAAATGTCTCAATGAACGATGTGGCGATTGCTGCGGGTGTTTCTCTCAAGACGGTTTCGCGTGTGATCAACGAGCCCGATAGCGTGCGAGAGTCGACACGCGATAAGGTTCATTCCGCAATGGAGGCGCTCGGGTTTCGAACCAACTTTGCCGCGCGTTCGCTCAAGTTGGGCCGTTACGGGTGCATTGGCGTGGTGCTGTTCCACTTGTCGGGCGGTGCCGTGGACATGATTGACGGTATCGCAGATGCCGCCGAAGAACGCGGCTTTGCGCTCACGATGATCAAAAAGCGGGCGGGGGAGAAGATGACCCTTGCCGAAGCGGCGCGTAGGATGTCGCAGCTGCCTGTTGATGGCATGATCTTCAACCTGCGTCAGATGGTCGATGACTTTGATACTTTTGAGGCACCGAAAGACCTCAAGACGGTGATTATCACACCGATGGAACATCCTACCTGCTCCACCGTCAGTGACGACCAAGAGGGCGGCGCGCGCATGGCGTGCGAGTACTTCTTGAACCACGGGCATAAAAACGTGTACTTCGTCTCTGGTAAGAAAGAGTCGTTGTCGAGCCAGTGCCGTATGAAAGGTTGGCGTGCGGCACTCGAGGCGCGTGGCATTGAGCCGCCCGAGCCTCTGCAAGGCGATTGGAATGCGGATAGTGGCTATGCCGCGGGCCTTGTGCTTGCCGATAAGCCCGATTGCACGGCGGTCCTCGCTGCTAACGACTGCATGGCAAACGGCGTGATGATGGCTCTACGTGACAAAGGGCTCAGTGTGCCCAATGATGTGTCCGTGATCGGCTTCGACGATGAGCTCTATAAGACGATTCCCAACTCGATTCTGACGTCGGTGAAGTTTCGCCACCGCGAGCTGGGCGTCCGTGCGCTCAACGAGGTCGTCGCGGGTCTGGAAGCTCCGAGCTCCAGAAGCCGTACGCTCGTCTCGGGCGTGTTGGTCGAGCGTTCCAGCGTAAAGGACTTGCGGGCGTAGACGTGCTCGGCCTATTCCGTTTGTCTCGATCTGTAACAACTAGACGGTCAAAAGTGGTCTACATGTTACAGATTGAGATTTTCGGCTTGGCCTGTGCGTTCATCTCGATCTGTAACAGCTAGGACCGAAAAACTCGGCTAGATGTTACAGATTGAGATGAACAGGAGGACGGGTGCGGTCTAAACAAAATGGCCCGCGCATCACACATCGATGCACGGGCCATTTATTGTCTGCAAGCGGCAGGTGGTGTCAGCGTCTTATGCCTCGAGGTTTTCCTCGATCCAGGCGACGGCACCCTTGGGATCCTTAGTGAGGTCGATGTACTGTTTGCCCTTGGGCGACAGCAGCGTGATGCCCAGGCGGTCGGTGTCGGCCTTCATCTCGTTGTAATAGGTGCGAACCTGCGGAGCCAGGACGATGACGTTGTACTGGTCCATGATGGCGTAGTGGCTGCCGTAGGCACCGGCGTTGGCGGTAATGTCGATGCCCAGCTCGTCGGCGCCTTCCTTAAGCGCGTTGGCGAGCAGTGCAGAGGTGCCGGCGCCAGCGCACAGAACCAGAACCCTCAGATCCTTGCCCTTAAGGGCGGACGGAGCTGCGGAGGCCTCAGTGCAGAAGCGGTCTCGACAACAGGAGCCTCAACGGCGGGGGCGGCAGCGGTCTGGACGGCCTTGGTCTCCTCGGCCTCTTCTTCGGCCAGGGTCTCGGCCTCCTGCTTGCACAGGACGTTGTCGTAGGCCTTGCAGAACGGGTAGTAGATCAAGAAGTCAACGACCAGCAGGACGACAACCAGGACCAGAGAGATCGGCTGGAAGTTGGTGTCGATGAAGGTGCCGATCGGTCCGGGGAGTGCCCACGGCATGGCATAGATAAAGCCGTTCATGCCCAAAAAGTCGATGAAGAACTTACCAATGAGGACGTTGGCCACGGGGGCAAACAGGAACGGGATCAGGAAGTACGGGTTGAGGATGATGGGCGCGGCGAACAGCAGCGGCTCGTTGACGGCGAACATCACGGGCACGACAGAGGCTTTGCCGACGGCCTTGAGCTGCTTGGAGCGCATAAAGAGCAGGAAGATGATCGGGACAATGAACGTGGCGCCGGTGCCGCCGAGTTCGCCGATGTAGTTACCGAAGTTTTCGGTCAGGGCGAGGGCGGGGTGACCGCCGGCCTGCAGCGTGGCGAGGTTGGTGGTGATGTTGCCAAACAGCGCGGCGTTGAGGGCAGGCTTAACGACCGAGGGGCCGTGGATGCCCATGAACCAGAACAGCGGGATCATGAACCAGATGAGGGCGAGGCCGGCGTAGGAATCGGCAGCGGCGAACAGCGGGCTCACCAGCGTGGAGATGACGTTGGCAAACGGGACGGCCAAGCAGGTGCGGCAGATAACGTCGATGACGGCGACAAACAGGATGGAGAAGCTGAAGGCGAAGATGTCGCGGAAGTTCTGGGCGATGGCGCCGGGGACTTCTTTGGGCAGCTTGATGGTGATGTCTCGCTTAATGCAGAAGGCATAGATGTTGACCGTGGCAAATGCGGCGACAAAGGAGCTCAGCAGGCCCTTGGTGCCCATGTTGTCGGTAAAGAACACCGAGACATCGGCGCCGTCGATCTTGGCACTCGTCTGGGTAACGGCCAAGATGAGCATAGCGCACATGGCGGCGACCATGGTGCTCGTGGCGTTGATGGCCTTGCCGGCAGGCATGCGGCGGTTCTTGGAGCCGGTCAGCGCGCTTGCGGTGGTGCCGGCGACCATGATGCCCACGACGCCCATCGTGAAGTTGTAAACCTTGTTGCAGAAGTTCACGACGTCGACGTTCCACCAGTCGGGCAGCGTAAAGCCGCCGACCGTGGCGACAACGCCCGGCAGGGTCGAAATAAGCAGGAAGACAGAAGAAGACAGGATAATGGGCATTGCTGCCAAAAAGCCGTCTTTAATGGCCTGAAGGTAGATGTTCTTAGAGACCTTGTCGAAGTACGGCTGACCTTTCTCCAAGAACTTAACGATCGATTCCATAGTTCACGCTCCTCTTTGCATGAAATCTTAATGGCATGGACGTTGAAAACCTATATGGTCTCCCGCCTTGCTAAAAGCCCGGGTGCAGGCGGGGCCGGTCCCAGGGGGAGAGAGGGGAGCGGCTGGGTTTGTATCGCATAGGGCCGCTCCCTTCTCGGGGGAAAGCGAGGCGATGCGCTACTGCGCGTCCGCCATAGTGTCGGCGAGCTCCTTGTACCAGAGTGCCGACTGCTTGATGTAGCGTTTTTTGCGTGTCGAAGTCGATGTAGAACAGGCCGTAGCGCTTGTTATAGCCATTGGCCCACGAGAACTGGTCCTGCAGGCTCCAGATAAAGTAGCCTGGACGTCGACGCCCTCGGCGCGCGCCTGGAGCACCTTCTCCATGTGCTGGTCGACAAAGTCGATGCGCTCGGGATCGGCGACGATGCCGTTTGCGTCGGGCTCGGGGTCCTTGTGGCCCAGGCCGTTTTCGGTGATATAGATGACGGGGAGGTTGGGATAGGTGGCGCTGATGTGCTTGAGCGTGTCGTAGAGGCCTTGCGGGTAGATGAGCCAATCCCAGTCGGTGGTGGGGATACCCGGCATATCGACCTGCTGCCCGACGCCCTTAAACTTAAAGCACGAGGTGCCCTTGTCTCCGGTGCCGTTAAAGCTGTTGGTTGACTCGCCATCGTAGGCGGCGATAAACGCCGACTGATAGTAGTTGAGGCCGAACATATCGTTGCGGGGCGCCGCCTTGGCGAGCTCCTCCATGTCGCTGTCCTCAACCGTAAGTGTGGCGTTGTTGGCACGCAGAATCTCGTTGATGAGTGAGAGGGTGCGCGCGGAGTAGTGACCCAGGAAGGCGCCGTCCATGATGAAGTCGGTGTAGAAGGCGTTGTACAGGTCGGCGGCGTGCTGGTCGGCGGGCGAGTCGGTGGCAGGATATGCCGGCGTCAGGACGTTGACCATGCCAATGCGTCCGCCCAGGTGCTCGGTCTCGTCAAGATCCTTATACAGGTTGACGGCGCGGGCGTGGGCAACGAGCTCGTTGTGCTGGCTCTGGATGCCGCTCGTCACATCAAAGTGATGGTTGGGCGGGAAGTTGCCTTGGATGTATTGGGAGTGCGAGAGGCTGATGAGCTCGTTGATGGTGAACCAATTCTTGACCTCGCGGAACTCGCGGAAGCAGAACTCGGCATAGCGCACATAGGCGTCGACGGTCTTGCGGTTGAGCCAGTCGCCCTGGTTGAACAGGGCGGCGGGGGAGTCAAAGTGATGCAGGGACACATAGGGCTCGACGCCATACTTTTTGCAGCAGGCGAACAGCTCGTGGTAGTGCTTAACGCCCTCGGCGAGGGGTTCGGCATCGTCGCCGTTGGGGAAGATGCGGGTCCAGGCGATGGACACACGAATGGCGTTGAGTCCATGCTCGGCAGAAAGGCGGATATCCTCCTCGTAGCGGTTGTAGAAATCACTGGCCGGGTCGGGCAAAAAGCGACCCTGGCGACAAGGTAATCGTCCCACATGGTCTTACCCTTGCCTGCCACCTTCGTGGAACCTTCCGTTTGGTACGCGGCGGTTGCGGCGCCCCAAACAAAGCCCTTCGTCAGCTGCTGTACGCGGTTTAGCAAAGACATATGCATACACCCTCTCGTCTCGCTGTTCGATATTGTGCGTTTGCGCTCAGGAGGCTCCCTGGTTAGCGTTCAGCGGTGAAAAAGCCCGATAAACACTATCTTAAAATGATTAGAACCAAAATGAGCACGTGAACATTTGACAATGAGCACGTTAACATCCGGCTGGGATGTATAGAAACAAAACAACTTCAAACAGCCGCGAACGGTTGTATTTGTTCGGTAAGCGGTTTTGATTGACAGAAGTTTTCATGTTGTGGTATATGGCTCGGGTATCATGAGCACGTTATCAATGTATGTACGATGCGCCATGGGCGCGGGGAATAGTTGGGAAGCAGGTTAGCGTGGAAGGCATGGATCAGCAGACAAGGAATGGTCGTTCGGCGAGCGCGGCAGAGGTTGCGGCGCTCGCTGGCGTGAGCCGCCAGACTGTGTCTCGCGTGGTCAACGGTATGCCCAACGTGACGGAAAAGACGCGCAAGCGTGTGCTGGCCGCCATGGAAGAGCTGGGCTTTCGTCCCAATTTTGCTGGAGCGGCGTTGCGCGGCGGGTCGTATCGTTCTATTGGCCTGTGCATGTACAACATCACACGTGTCGGTAACCTGGCGACGCTCGAGGGTATCATGCAAGCGGCGCGCGAGCACGATTTTGCCGTCACTATGATCGAGATGGGCGGCGACAAGCCCTATGCACTTGCCGATGCCTCGCGCCGCATGGTCGAGCGACCCGTCGACGGCATGATTCTCAACATGAACCGCATGGCTCCCGATTTTGAGGAGTTTGTTCCCCAGCCGGGAGTGCGAACGGTCATCCTGTCCATGTATGCGCATCCGCGCTGCACGACGATCGACTCCGACCAGTATGGTTCGTGCGAGCTGTTGACCAATTATCTGCTGGAACATGGTCACTCGAATATGCGGTTTGTGGCGGGTCCGGAAAACTCGATTTCCTCGCGTTTTCGTGAGGCCGGTTGGCGCGATACGCTGGGTCGTGCTCATGTCGATGCCGCTCCGATGCTGCGTGGCGATTGGAGTGCGGACAGTGGGTACGCCATGGGCGAGCGGATTGCGGCCGAGGTGCTTGCCGGCGGGTCGCAGGCGCCGACTGCCGTGCTTGCGGCAAATGACCAGATGGCGCTGGGCGTTATCGCCGCGCTCGAGAACGCGGGCCTGTCCGTGCCCGACGACGTGAGCGTGGTTGGTATCGACGACGCACTCGAGGGACTTGTTCCTCACAATCGACTGACGACGCTGCGATTTGATTTGCGCGGTGTCGGTAAGCTTGCGTTTGAGGCGGCGATTGGAGAGAGCTCGTCTATCGAGGCGATTCATGTGCCGAGTACGCTGGTCGAACGCTCGACTGTTAGGGACATACGGGGTTAGGTCCTACTCCGTTTGTCTCGATTTGTAACAGGTAGACGGTCAAAGCGGGCTACGTGTTACAGATTTAGATTCTTCGGAAAGAGCAATCCTGTTCGTCTCAATCTGTAACAGCTAGGACCAAAAAACTCGGCTAGATGTTACAGATCGAGACAAACGGCTCCCGACCAGCCCAAAAACAAAAAGCCGGGGGGCGGCGCGCCGTGTGACGTGCCGCCCCCGGCTGAGAAATGGGGACAGGTTATGTGGGCGGGCAACCCCGCCAGTCACTAGTCCAGACGACGGGTCTGCGCCACGTGCTTATACCAGTATGCGCTTGCCTTGGGCGTGCGCTTCTGGGTTTCAAAGTCAACGTAGAAGAAGCCGTAACGCTTGTTGTAGCCATTAGTCCAGGAGAACTGATCCTGCAGGCTCCACAGGAAGTAGCCGCCCACGTTGACGCCCACCTCCATGGCCTTGAGCAACCAGCGCAGGTGCTGCTCGATGTAGTCGATGCGCGGCTGGTCGTCCACAAAACCGTCCTTGTAGGGGTCCTTGTAGCCCATGCCGTTCTCGGTGATGAAGATCTGCTTGTAGTTGGGGTAGCGCTGCTTAATGTAGACGAGCAGATCGAACAGGCCCTCGGGATAGATGATCCAGTCCCAGTCGGTGGTGGGGATGCCAGGCTTGTTCACATGCTCGCCAATACCCTTAACGCGCCAGCGGCCGGTGCCCTTCTCGCCCGTACCGTTGTGGTGCAGGTCGTTCTCGCCATCGTAAGCCTTCAAAAAACGGCACTGGTAGTTGTTAACGCCCAGGTAGTCGTTGTAGAGCGCGGCCTCGCGCATAATCTCGAGGTCCTCGTCTAGGATCTCGATGGTGCCGCCCGAGACGGCAGCCAGGCGGTTGGCGCACTCGAGGGTGTCGGGCGCGTAGTCGCCGCGGAAGGTGGCGTCGAGCAAGAACTGGTTCTGCAGCACGTGCTCGTTGTTGGCGGCCTTGATGTCGGCGGGGTCGTTCTCGTTGAGCGGGTACTTAAACTCCAGCGACTGAATGACGCCGATCTTGCCCTTAAAACCGCCGTTGTGGAAGGCAGTACTGCCTTGGCGTGGGCGAGCATCATGTTGTGCTCGCACTGGAAGGCCTCGGCAAGATGCGCCTTGACGCCACCGGGGAAGGTGCCCTCGATGTAGGTGTTGGAGGCATCGGCCCAAATCTCGTTAAAGGTGAACCAATAGGTCACCTGGTCGGCGTACTCCTTAAAGCAGAAGGTGGCAAAGTCCACAAAGGCGTCGATGGTCTCGCGGTTGAGGAAGTCGCCCTTCTCAAAGAGGGGAAGCGGCGTGTCAAAGTGATGCAGCGTGACAAACGGCTCAACGTGATGCTTGTGACATTCGGCGAAAAGGTCGTGATAGAACTGGACGCCCTCGGGGTTAATCTCACCGGTGCCGTTGGGGAAGATGCGGCTCCAGGCAATGGAGAGGCGGATGCCGTTGATGCCAAACTCCTCGCACAGCTCCAGGTCGACGGGGTACTGGTTGTAGAAGTCCGAAGCGGGATCGGGGGAAAAGCGCCCCTGGGCCTCCAGGAAGTCGTCCCAGGCGACTTTGCCTTTACCGTGGGTGCGGGTCTCGCCCTCTACCTGGTAGGCAGCGGTAGCGCCGCCAAAGACAAAGTCCTCGGGAAACTGCGCGGGCGGGTTGGTGACGCTAGCAGGGTTAACGGACATGATGATCCAATCGTCTAAATCGAAGGGCCAGCCGGTCTGGATGGTCGGCTGGCCCTGGGCGTTACTTACTTCGAGAGTTGCTCGGAGACGAAGGCGAGAGACTTGTCGCCGTTCTGGGAGAGCTCGATGTACTGCTTGCCACGGCAGGCGACGCACTTGTTGCCCACGCGCTCGCAGTCCTTCTGCAAGTCGGCCAGGTAGCTGGCGGCCTGCGGGGCCAGGACGACCAGATCGAAGTCGGGGAGCATGTCCACGTGGTTGCCATAGGCCTCGGCAGCGGTCTCGAGGTTAATACCGCGCTCCTTGGCGCCTTGGCCAGCGCGTTGGCGAGCAGGCCCGAGGTTCCGCCGCCCTGGCAGAGCACGAGCACGCGCTTGCCGCGCGCGTCCAGCTCGTCGATGGTTTTGATCTCGGCCATGGGGCCCTCCTGTCTAAACGAGAAACGAGCCTGCCAAGGCAGGCTCGTTTCGGGGAATGCTGTTAAAGAAGGATCTTCACCAAGTCCTTCACACGGTTCGAGTAGCCCACTCGTTGTCGTACCAGGAGACGACCTTCACGAAGGTCGTCGGTCAGAGCGATGCCGGCATCCGCATCGAAGATAGA
>ENA-OQJT01000139-OQJT01000139.1-human-gut-metagenome-genome-assembly--contig:-NODE-139-length-17586-cov-1.366974_pt1 | contig 17586 bp, 23 predicted proteins | sample MGYA00242612_ERZ504779 | MGnify/ENA primary metagenome ERZ504779 (study PRJEB26092, sample SAMD00036366) | human gut metagenome | host: Homo sapiens | study: EMG produced TPA metagenomics assembly of...
TGAAAATAATTATCGCTGAATACGGTTTTAGTCTGAATGTTTTGAGCGTAGCGAGTTTCTAAGCGTTGTATGAAGCGATAATTATTTTCAAAAATTAAAAATTTTTATCTGCGGTGATTTCTTTGGTTCGTTTCTTTGTCATCAAAGAAATGAACAAAAACTTACGATAATAATACCATATATATTGGAATTGTAATTATAGATAATAATGTAGTCGCAGAAACTACTAATGTTGCATATTCTGTATCTGTATTATAAAGACTAGATAATACTACTGTTTGAATCATCGCAGGTAATGACGCCATGATTACAAATACTTTAAACATCAATTCTGGTATAGGGAAGATAAAAGACAATAAGTACATGCTAAGCGGTGCAATTATAAATCTACCTAAACATATACCTATTAAACCTAAATCAAAACGAATTTTTTTCAAACCCATGGAATAAAGTGTTACACCTATAAAAATCAAAGCAAGTGGTGTTGTTAAATTCCCCATATATTGAGCTGTATCCATAAAAAATTTAGGTAAAGGAATGTCTAAAATTAAAATAATCAATGAAGCTAAAAACCCTAAAATCGGTGGAGAAAAAATTCTTCTCAATGTTTTTAAAGTAAACATTTGCTGATAAGAAAATTCTTTTGAATCAGCCTGAATACAAGCATTTCCTAAAGTCCAAAAGAATGTAGTATTAGCAAAAAAATACAATAAAGTATAAGGTATTGCTTCCTCACCAAATAATGCCATAGTTACTGGTAAACCTACAAAAATAGTATTTGAAGTTGTAAATGTAGATTGAAAAATTCCTCTATGACCTTTTTTAGACATAAATCTTGCCAAAAACACACTTAAAATAAAACATACACCAATAGAAATAAATGGCACGATAGAACCAGTTATTAAATGCAATAATTGGTCATGACTAAAAGCATGTGTAATATTATAGATAAAAAACAAAGGCAATGATATATTTGTTACCAATTTCGGCAATAGAGCTTTATTATCTTTGTTTATCCAACCAATCTTAGCTAGATAGCAACCTATCAGCCCCATAAAAATCAAAGTCAAAACACCACTGATAGCGTGTAGTAATGCTTGCATATTATCATTCCCTTCATTTATTAAGTTTTATCTTTATCAACTAAAAAATAATTTGTGTAAAAATCCTAACAGATTAAACCCTTCTGTTACTTCTTCTGTCGTTACCATATCTACACTACCAACAACATTTCCCTGATATAATAAATCAACTGTTCCCACTTTAGCACCTTGTTTTAATGGAGCATCTATATATGCTGGTAAATTCATTTTCCAGGAAAAATCATCTACATTATCTGTATCCATGACTAAATAAGTAAAAGGCTGTATAGGTTTTACTGTAGTCTTATAATTAGTGCTATTATGCGTATATATACTAGAAATTAATTTCTGTTCATCAACAGTTTTCATTTCTTTTATATGTTTAAATCCATAATCCAATAAAGCTCTGCCTTCAACAAAACGAGCTCTACTATCTGATGTTTTCAATACTACGGCAATAAGTGTAACACCATTTTTTTGTGCAGAAGCTACTAAACAGCCACCAGCAGCATCAGTATATCCTGTTTTTATACCAGTTACATCATCATAATTCCACAATAAACGATTTGTACTACCATAGATATCTTTTCGTTCCGCTGGATTTACCCACTGTATCTCTTGTTCTTTTGTTGATACTATCTTACGGAATTTTTCATTTTGATATGTATATCTTGCAATCTTAGCTAAATCTCTAGCTGTTGTATAATGATTTGGGTCTGTCAATCCATGAGGATTATTAAAATGTGTATTAGTAGCGCCAATTTCTTTTGCTTTATCATTCATCATTTGCACAAAAGTTTCTAGGGAACCTTTTCCTACATAATAAGCAATAGCAGCAGCACCATCATTACCAGAGGCTAGCATTGTAGCTTGCAACAGTTCTGACATTTTTATTTTATCGCCTTCATTTATATAAATGGCAGAACCTTCTACACCTACAGCACGTTTATCAACTTCAACAATGTCATCATCATTTGCATTTTCCAGTCCAAGTATGCAAGTCATCATCTTAGTCGTACTTGCAGGCATTGCCTTAGCGTCTGGATTTTTTTTCATAAAGAACTCTACCTGTAGTTGCATCTATCAAAATTGCAGCTTGAGCAGTCATATCTTGTAGATTATCTGCTGTAACAGGAATATATGGTTTTGATTCATCTACTGGTGGAGCATCATCTACTATGCTATCCATAGCCCTTGCTGGGTTAAATGCTATAAAAATTTGTACAAAAACTATACTAAAAATTATAAGTCGTTTAAAAATCATCTCATTCACTAGCTAATCGTCCTATCACAAAAAATGTACCACGAGCTTTGGCACATAATTTATTATCTTTATTAAAAACTTCACATTCAGCAACTACTGTACTTCTTCCATTATGAATAATCATTCCTTTTACAATAGCCACATCTTCCATATCAATAGATTTTAAAATATTAATATTAAAATCCAAAGTTACTACTTTTTTTCCCACACTAAGACAGGCTGCGCCCATAGCCATATCGCAAAGGGACATAATCACACCACCATGAGCTATGCCATAAACATTTGTATGTTCATGTTTAATTGTCAGACTAACACATACATTACCCTTATCAATCGAAACAATATCTACACCTAAATGTTTTGTAAAGGGATTATCTTCATAAAAATTGTTGATATAATCACTTATACTTTTCATATTATCTTGATTAAATTGTTTCACACTTTTTCACCTGCTTTATAGATAAATTTTATTATAATTTACGTTTTTTTTGATTTCAAGAAAAAGCTAACTTTTTTATTTATTTCTTAATATAAAAATAAACCAACCAAAAATTTTTCTATGAATAAAATTCTATAAGTTAAAATAAACAGCATTTAACATTATATATTGAGAGATTTTCAGATATAATTTACTTTAACAAATAAAAATTTATCCATTATTATAAGACTTTCACTTCGTAATAAAACCGATATTTAAAAATAACATTTCTTTTGATTTATTATGTTTTAGTTATGGAAATGACAGAAATGATGTTCAATTAAAGTTTTTTTAGAAAATTTCTTATTTTTTTCCAAAATGCACTAGTCATTTTTGCAATTTTTAGTTATAATTAACAAAGACATAATTTTCAAACGATAATGTTAAATATACAATTATGTTCTATGATGTATTAAGAGAGGGGTTTATTTATAATGGAAACTACACTTATTATTGAAAACAAAACTGGCTTACATGCACGTCCTGCATCTATGTTTGTACAGGAAGCTAACAAATTCAGCTCCAAAATCAAACTTACTGCTAAAGGTAAAACTGTTGATGCAAAAAGCATTCTTATGATCATGAGCCTTGGTCTTACTCAGGGTACTGAACTCACTATCAGTGCTGAAGGTGATGACGCTCAAGCAGCTCTTGATGCTCTTACTGGTCTCATCAAAAACAAATTCGGTGAAGAATAATTTCTAAACTGAGAGTTAATGAGAGAGGGGGATTTGTACTTTGCCGTACGAATTAAGAGGAAAAGGAGTTATTACTGGTATTTCTATTGCCAAAGTAATGAAACTCGGAGAAGATTTACAATCTTATATTGATGCTTACACTCCAGGAACTGCTGAAGAAGAAGTATCAAAAATTAAAGAAGCTTTAGCTTATGCAGCTGAAGTACTTCAAACAAATATTAAAACACTTCGTGATAAAGGCATGCTTGAACAAGCAGGCATTATGGAAGCACATCGTATGATGGTACAAGACCCTATGCTCGAAGAAAATGCTATGTTAAAACTCGGCGCTTGTGGAAGTGCACCAAAAGCTATACTTGAAGCGTCTGAAGAAAATGCATCTATCTTTGAACAAATGGACGACACTTATTTCCGTGAACGTGCTGTAGATATCCGCGATGTTGGTAAACGCGTAACAAGACGTATTTTAGGTCTTAAAGAAAAAACAGTTGATGGTGGTGCTGTAATTCTCTGCGGAGAAGAAATTGAACCATCTGTTATCGCTAACATTCCTACTGAAAAAATTGCTGGTGTAATTTTAGGTAATGGTAGTACTACTTGCCATGCTGTAATCATTGCTAAAGCAAGAGCTATCCCTACTGTTGCAGGTCTTGGCGATAAAATTAAAGATATTCCTGATAATGCTGAAGTTATCTTAAATGGTGAAACTGGTGAAATCTTTGTTGAACCAACTGAAGATTTAATCGCTTCCTATCAGGTAAAATTAGAAGAACAACGCCGCTTAAAAGAACATTATGCTCAGCTTTCCAAACTTCCTACAGTAACTAAAGATGGTGTAGAAGTTGACCTTATGGCTAATATCAGCACTCATTTAGATGTTGAAGCTGCTATGAAATTTGGTGCTAAAGGCGTTGGTTTATTCCGTTCTGAATTCTTATTCATGGGTAGAGATACTATTCCTGATGAAGATACTCAATTTAAAGCATATAAAGAAGCTATTGAAAAATGCAATGGTCATTTATGTGTAATTCGCACAATGGATATCGGTGGCGATAAACCACTCCCTTACTTAAATATTCCAGAAGAAGAAAATCCTTTCTTAGGTTACCGTGCAATTCGTATTTGTTTAAACCGTCGTGAAGTATTTATGCCACAGGTTAAAGCTATTTTACGTGCTGGTCTTTATGGTAAAGCAGCAATGATGCTCCCAATGGTTATCAACGTAGAAGAAGTAAAACAAGTACGTGCAATTATCGAAGAAGCTAAATCACAGCTTGCTCATGAAGAAAAACCATTCTCCAATAATGTTCAACTTGGTATCATGGTTGAAACTCCAGCAGCTGCTGTAATGACTCCTGTACTTGCTAAATACCTTGATTTCTTTAGCATTGGTACTAATGACCTTGTTCAATATACACTTGCTGTTGACCGTGTTAACACTAATGTAAGTTATCTTTATAATCACTTTAATCCAGCTGTTCTTCGCCTCATTAAACTCACTATTGAGTCTGCTCGTAATAATAATATTTGGGTAGGTATGTGCGGTGAAATGGCTAGTGACCCTAATGCTGCTGCTATTTTAATGGCAATGGGTATCAACGAACTTTCCATGAGTGCTCCATCTATTCCACGCGTAAAAGAAAAAATCCGTTCCATAACATCTGCTCAAGCTAAAGCAGCTTTAGACACTGTTATGACTATGGAAGATGGAAACGCTATTAAAGAATATCTTCAAACAGCATTATAATAATGACAGATAATATTAATTCTGCTCATGGTAAAGAGCAAAATATCAAGATGAATTTGTTAAAATGGCTAAATGAAGGAAAAGATCCTTATAGTATCATTTATGAATTAGCAAAATATCTTGAAACTGTATCATCTGAACCAGGTTATGCTGATATTATATTGAATGATATCAGAACTGTTTATGGCATTGGTTTAAATGAAAAAACCATATTAAGTGATGAACTTCTTGAAGTTAGGACTCGCCTAGCTAAACTAGAAGAAGCTTTTAAACAGGCTACTAGCGATGAAGTTCAAAGTCATTTAAAATTTGCCATTGAACATCATAAAAAGAAAATACAAGAACTTGAACATAAATTAATGTAGTTTAAGCTACTTATAGAAAAGGACTTAGTTTTATAAAACTAAGTCCTTTTTATTTTAAATAAAAGTAAACATAAAAGCGACATTAAAAGCAATTAAAGCTTAAAATGTCGCCTATTATCATTTATAAATTATTATCAAGTTCTATTTTGTGGAACCATATCTTTCACATCAAGAGTTCCTTCTTTAGAACGAGCAGCAAATTCTGCTGTTGCAGTGAATAATACATCACTAGAACTATTTAAAGCTGTTTCACAAGAGTCTTGGAGCACACCAATAATAAATCCTACACCTACAACTTGCATTGCGATATCATTGCTAATACCAAAAGATGCACATGCTACTGGAATGAGTAATAATGAACCACCAGCTACACCTGAAGCACCACAAGCGCCAACTGTAGCGATTATGGATAATAATAATGCCATTAAAATATCAACTTCAATACCAAGTGTATGAGCAGCTGCTAGAGAAAGAATAGCAATTGTAATAGCAGCACCAGACATATTGATTGTTGCACCAAGTGGAATAGAGATAGAATAAGTATCTTCATTTAAACCAAGACGTTTACATAAAGAAAGGTTTACTGGAATATTAGCAGCAGAACTACGAGTGAAAAATGCATATAAACCACTTTCACGAAGAGTAGCAAATACTAATGGATAAGGATTACGACGAATGTGTAAGAATACGATTAATGGATTCATAACAAGCGCAACGATGAAGAATGCTCCAAGCAATACAACAAGTAAATGAGCATAACCTAAAAGAGCACCAATACCACTTGTTCCTACTGCATTTGCTACTAAGCCCATAATACCAAATGGAGCAAAACGAATAATCCATTTTACAATTTTTGTAACAGCACTAGCTAAATCAGCAATCATAGTTTTAGTTTTATCAGAAGAAGCATGTAAAGCTACACCTGCTAAAATAGCCCAAGCTAAAATACCAATATAGTTTGCATTAACTAAAGCATTAACAGGGTTATCAACAATACTCATAAGTAAATTATGTAAAACTTCCACGATACCACTTGGTGGAGCTATTGTAGCATCTGCAACTTGTAATTGTAATGTAGTAGGGAATAAAAATGACATAGATACGCCTACTAAAGAAGCAAAAAATGTTCCGAGTACATACAATTTAACAATAGGTTTCATAGATGCACTAGCTTCTGCATTTTTTTGTGCCATAGCGTTCATTACTAAAATAAATACCAAAATAGGTGCAATACCTTTTAAAGCTTTAACGAATAAATCCCCTAAGATAGCTACGGCAGGTACAGCTGTCGGCACAGCCACTGCAATGAAAATACCAATTATAAGCCCTAAAACTATTAGTTTAATAAAGTCCATTTCTTGATATTTTTTTCCAATACGACTTAACAAAATAATACATCTCCTTTAAAACTGCACAATATAAAGACAAATATTTTCTCATAGTATACATCATTTTTACCAAAATGACAAGTATTATGCACTCTTGAAACTCAGATAAATATTTTTTCTTCTATATAATATAGATATAATAAAAAAAGGATTAAGAATTTTGTCATTCCTAATCCTTTTAAACTCAATGAATTTCTATAGATTTTACTACACCTTCCATAGAAGTGAAATATGTGGATATTTCTGCTAATTTTAATTTATGTGGATTAAACATTAAAATATTTAATTCTACAATATCTTCAGAAACAAATACTACCGAAAAATTTTTACTTTTTAGACCTAATTTTAATAATGCATTATAGACTTCTTTTATCTTTTCACTATCATTGATCATTCTTATTTTTATCATAATATTATCAGTTGGCACTAACCAACTATCCATTTGCGATAAAATCTCTAATATTATATATACTAATAATGAAGCAAAAACAGCAATTATATAATATCCGGCACCTACAGCTAAGCCAACGCCAGACACTACCCAAATGCAAGCTGCTGTTGTAAGACCAATTACATTCACACCTTCTTTAATAATAGCTCCTGCACCTAAAAAACCTATACCACTCACAACTTGTGCAGCTAATCTTGCAGGGTCAGCATTTGTTTTTCCCTCTACTTGCTCATACAATAAATTCGACAAAATCATAATCAAACACGAACCAATACACACTAAAATATTTGTTCTAAGTCCTGCTGATTTATGTTTAAATTGTCTTTCATAACCAATTAGCGCACCTAATATCGCTGATAAAATTATTCTAAAAATATATTCAATTGCATTTTCCATATATTCACCTAAATTCGTGATGTACTCCCACCACTTTCGCTATCGCTTAGAAGTGGGGCTTCTTGTTCGATACAACTTTTGTTGTAAGCATAAGCAAGCTATCCCCGTGCATCCCACGGTTCTTTATTTTTATTTATCCTAAGACTATTCTCATGCCTCATTTCTTATATTTATCGCTGCATTTATGTCTCTATCATGCACTACTTTACAATTTGGGCATTTCCATTGTCTTATAGACAAATCTTTTACTTCTTTATTTTTATATCCACAATTACTACAAATTTGCGAACTTGCAAAATATTTCCCTACTTTTACTAATTTCTTTCCTACTTCTTTACTCTTATAATCTAAAAAATTTACAAACATTCCCCAACCATTATCCATTACTGATTTTCCAAAATTTAATACTTGACTTAATGCCTTCATATTTAAGTCTTCTATACAAACACAATCAAATTTTTCTATAAGTTTTTTGGATAATTTATGTAGAAAATCTTTTCTTTGGTTTGCTACTTTTTCATGAACTATCGCTAGTTTTATTCGTTGTTTTTCTCTATTCTTACTTCCTTTTTTCCATTTAAGAAAATTTTCTTTGTTCTCTTGCTAGTTTTAGCTGTTCTTGTCTGTAGTATTTAGGATAATTTGCATATATTCCTTCTGAATCAACATATAATTCGTGCATGGAAAAATCTAATCCTACAAAAGTTTTTGACTTCTTTTCGATTACTTGGTTTTCATATTCGAAAAGAATACTTGCAAAATACTTTCCACTTGCGGATTGACTTATTGTTACAGATTTTAATTTGTAATTATCTGGAATATTACGATGTATTTTTATTTTAATTAGTGATTTTATCTTAGGTATTTTTAGATAATTATTCACTATTTTTATATTATTATTTACATTATTAGTGGTATATGCTTTTTTTGTTTTTCTTTTGGCTTTGAATTTTGGAAATCCTATTTTAGTATTTTTGAAAAAATTATCATACGCAATCTCTAAATTTTTCTGTGCATTAGTTAATGCTAAACTATCTACTTCTTTAAGCCAAAGATATTTTTCTTTATATTGAGCAGGAGTATTATGGAGCATTCCTTTCGTTTTTTCATAATAAGATATTTTATCTGCAAGCATTTGATTATAAATAAAACGAGTACAACCAAATGTTTTAGCAAAGAAAATCTTTTGTTCTTCACTAGGATATATTCTAAATTTGTATGCTTTTTTAGCTAAACTATCTGACTTAGCTTTTCTTACCATTTTTTATACCCTGACTTTCAATATATTTCTTAAGAATATCTATTGGCGCACCGCCTGTAGTGAGTAAACAAAAACTTTGACTCCAAAAATATTCTTTCCATAATTTTTTACGAATACTTGGAAACTCTTTTTTTATAAGTCTACTACTAGCACTTTTATAAGCATTTATAAATTTACTTATTTCACTTTTAGGATGAGCTCTAAATAATATATGAACATGATCTTCATCATGGTTCCATTCTTGCAAAGTTATATTATATTTAGGAGATATATACTCAAATATTTCTTTAGCTCGTGAAGAAATGTTGTCATCAAAAACTTTTCTTCTATATTTTATGACTAATACTAAATGATAATTTAGCAAAAATACTGAATGAGCATTGTTGTCTAAATTCATTATAATCACCACATTTTTTTATATTCGACCAATAAGATTATCTCATAAAACATATATCCAGTCAATCTCCTAAGGAGCAATTCATCTCACTACCTTAGAGGTAGGAGACTTCTTGCTCAGTATGGTTAAATTTTATTATACTAAATATCACTGTTTTTATCTCTAATTTACTTTTTAATTAAATTTTAATTTGATTTTAATAAATCACATATTCCGATATTTTATTTCTTAATATTGATTTATTTGCACCAAAAACCATTCATATTTATTAAATTTTATTTCATTTATTTTAAAATTTTACTATTTTTCATAAATAAAATAACCTCTTTCGTCAATATTATTTAATAATTTAAAATAATCTTTCTGTTACAAAGTTGCATTTTTTTTTATCTTTATGCTATCATTTTAGTAGTTCAAGAAAAGATATATTGAGCAGAGGAAAAAAAGTTGAGGAAACGTGGATACTCATACACAATCATTTCTCCTAACAATATATTTTCTATTGAACAAAAAATATATTTTATAGGAGGAGTTTTATTATGTCTAAAAAAACTCTTGTTTCTGCAATTACTGCTGCTCTCGTAGTTGGCGCTGCTAGCACAACTTTTGCTGCTGCAAATCCTTTCAGCGATGTTCCTGCTGATAGCTGGGCTTATGATGCTGTTACTACTCTTGCTGCTGATGGTGTTATCGATGGTTACCCAGATGGCACTTACAAAGGCCAAAACACTATGACTCGTTATGAAATGGCTCAGATCGTAGCTCGCGCTATGGCTAAAACAGATCTTGAAAAAGCTGATAAAGCTCTCGTTGACAAATTAGCTGCTGAATTCGCTGAAGAACTTGATAACCTTGGCGTTCGCGTTGCTGACCTTGAAAAGAAATCCGACAACGTTAAATGGGGCGGAGAACTCCGTTATCGTTATTATGACATTGATCGTGATTCTAAAGCTGGTGATGAAACTCATAACAAAGTTTTATTCCGTCTTGAACCAAAAGCTTATATCGGTAACTCCGGTTGGACAGCTAATGCTCGTTTAGACTATGAAATGAATCTTTCTACAGATGAAAATAATGATGGTGTTGTTGTTGACCGTGCTTATGTTGAAGGTCCTCTCTTCGGTGCTACAGTTACTGCTGGTCGTACTCCAGTATTCACTGCTCAAGGTTTACTCTTTGATGATCGTATCTCTGGTGGTACAGTTGCATTTGGTAGCGATGAATTCAAAACTACTTTAGCTGCTGGTCGTTATAGTGAAGATGATCATTCTGTAGACTATAAAGGCAATGCTAAAGATATTACTGCTGAATATTATGGTGTACAATTTGACTACACTCCAAATGATAATTTAGCTCTTAACGCTGGTTATACTGCATTAACTGGTATTGATGCTAAATATAAGGCAGACTATGTATTAAATGCTGATGATAATACTGCTAACTTCTGGTATGCTGGCGGTAAATATGCATTTGATAAAAAATGTAGCATTTGTTGGTGAATACGCTCAAAATACTGAAGCTAATACTGAAGACCAAGCATGGACTGCTGAACTTCAATACAAAGATGCTAATCCTGCAGACGCTGGTTCTTGGGGTATGTATGCTGGTTACCGTCAAATTGAAACATTTGCTTCTATCGCTCCAACTTATGATGATATCATCGGTGCTGGTTATAAAGGTGCAGTAGTAGGTGCTTCTTATGTTCCTGCTGAAAACATCCTTGCTACTATTGAATACTTCGATGGTGAAGAACTATTAGCGGTCAAGATGCAAGCAAATTCTTCGCTAACGTTGACTTCTTCTTCTGATAAACACTCAGTAAGACTGAAATTTAATAGTAATATACAAAGAGCAGATTTAATGTCTGCTCTTTTTTATATTTACTTTTGCTTTTAATTTTACTTATAAGTTTTTATTTATTTATAAAAAATTTTTATATTATTTTTTCTATAAAACGAAATATATCATCATAAAAATGAAATATTATTGATTAAATTAATAAGTAATGTCATTTTTACGAAATAAATTAAATAATATTTCTTTATATTTAATTTTATAAAAATTTTTTATTTTATATAAAATATTGAAATTTATTTCATATTATGATAAAATTCAAACAGATAAAGAAATTGACTTTCATGTTTATAGCATTGAACCTTAGAGGAAACTTGGACACTCTATATTTTCTTTAATTTATATTATGAAAGTTAATTATTTATAATATAATTTATCGCGTTTGGAGGAAATATTAATGTCTAAAAAAACTCTTGTCTCTGCAATTACTGCTGCTTTAGTTGTTGGTGCAGCTAGTACTACTTTTGCTGCTAATAATCCATTTAGTGATGTTCCTGCTGATAGCTGGGCTTATGATGCTGTTTCTACTCTTGCTGCTGATGGTGTTATTGATGGTTATCCAGATGGTACATATCAAGGTCAAAATACTATGACTCGCTATGAAATGGCTCAAATTGTAGCTCGTGCTATGGCAAAAACAGATCTTGAAAAAGCTGATAAATCTCTCGTTGATAAATTAGCTGCTGAATTTGCAGATGAACTTGATAACCTTGGCGTTCGTGTTGCTGATCTTGAAAAGAAATCCGATAATGTTGTTTGGAAAGGTGAATTGCGCTACCGTTATGTTGATGCTTCAAGTGATGCTGTTAGTAAAATCACTGGTAAAAAATACAATGATAATGACACTAGCCAAGTAATGTTCCGTCTTGAACCAAAAGCTTATATTGGCGATACAGGATGGACTGCTAACGTTCGTGTCGATTATGAAATGAAGCTGATGAAGATGCTAATGGTAAAACAGTAGTAGCTCGTGCTTATGCTAAAGGACCTATTGGACATAATACTACCGTTACTGCTGGTAGAATTCCTCTTCTTGATACTTATGGTATGCTTCTTGATGAACATATGTCTGGTGCTCAAATTGATATTGCAAGTGGTAGCGATAAAAACTTCACTACTTCTCTTTTAGCAGGTCGTTACAATCCTGGTCATGATAATCCAGATATTTTACCTGGTCAAACATTAAAAGATTTCACTGCTGATTTCTATGCAACTCAATTTAATTATAAAAGCGAAAAATTCGATGCTAATGCTATGTATGCTGTAATGACTAATATTGAAAATACTCAATCATCTGATATAAAAAATCCAAATGATAGTTTCGGTTTATGGGGTAATGCTTATACCTATGATAAAGATAAAATGAATATCTGGTCTGTAGGTGGTTTATATCGCTTCGATAATAATTGGGGCTTACTTGGTCAATATGCTGTAAATACTGAATCTGATAATTCCGATGACAAACAAGCTTATATGGCAGAACTTCAATACAAAAATGCTAATATTGCTGACCCTGGTTCTTGGGGAGCTTATGTTGCTTATCGTCATTTCGGTAAAGATGTTACTATTGCTACAACATATAAAGATGTATTTAACAATCAAAAAGGTTTTGCTATAGGTGCTAGCTACGTTCCTGTAGAAAATCTCTTAGCAAGTGTTAAATATTTCGATGGTAAAGATATCGATTCCGACACAGATGCAGATAGATTCTACCTCAACCTTGATTTCTTCTATTAATAAATTATAAATTAAATGATAAATATTTCTCTCTTAATAAAATAAAAATTAACCCCTAAAAGACAGGTTTTTTACCTGTCTTTTTTTTTTATAAGATGGATTGTATAATGAAGTGCGACACCTAGAAAAATAAAAAACTCATTATGAATTTTCGTGTAAAATAAAGTTACCACACAAAACCTACACGAAAGGAAAATTCATAATGAGCTATCATCATATTACCATATCTGAACGTATTCGTATAGAGGTTCTTTCTATTTTAGGTTATTCTACTCGTTTTATTGCTAAATTTTTGCATCGCCATCATTCTACTATTGCTCGAGAATTATCTCGTAATAAAATTAAAAATGAATATGTCTCTACATCTGCTCATAATAAATATCTTAAACGTCGTAAAAATTCTTCTCACTCTAGTAAATATAATGAATTTCTTTCTAATCTTATTTCTGAAAAATTACATGAAAATTGGTCTCCAGAACAGATTTCTAATGCACTTTTAAATGGTAAACTTTCCTTTAAAACCATTTATAATTGGATTTATATTGGTAAATTAAAAGGCGTTTCACTTAAGAATTTACGACATAAAGGAAAACGTAGAAAAAAGGAAACACGTGGTAAATTCTTAATAGGAAACAGTATCACAACTAGACCAAAAGATGTAAAAAGTAGAAAAACTTTTGGACATTGGGAGTTAGATACCATAGTATCTAGTAGAGGAAAATCTAAAGCTTGTTTAGCAACATTTGTAGAAAGAAAAACAAGATTTTATGTGGCAATAAAAATAAAAGATAGAACAGCTCCATCAATGCTAAAAGCAATAAAAAAAATTAGTGAAAGTACTACCAAAAAAGGCATTAAAAACATTTACAACAGATAGAGGAAAAGAATTTGCATGTTATAAAGAAGTAGAAAAATTAAATATAAAAGTATATTTTGCAGATGCTTATGCAGCATGGCAAAGAGGTAGTAACGAAAATTCAAATGGGTTATTAAGAGAATATTATCCAAAGAAAACAGATTTAGGGAAAATATCTAATGATGATTTAATAGAAAAATTAATACTATTAAATAATAGACCAAGAAAATGTTTAAATTGGGATAATCCATTTAATTTATTTTTAAAAGAAGTGTCGCACTTGGATTGACAATTCATCAAATAAAAAAAGCTATTTGAGCATATATCCATTTTTTAGGATAATCTCAAATAGCTTTTTTATTAATCTTTAATCATTTTATTTATCAGTCATCATTGCCAAACATAGCCATAATCATCTGTAAAAGTCTTAAAATCTCGATATAGAGCCATACAAGAGTTAAGAGTAAACCAAAAGCACAGAAGTATTCATAGTACTTCGGAGCCCCATAAGCTACAGCTTGTTCAATATTATCAAAGTCTAAGAGCAAATTAAATGCTGCTACACCTGCGATAATAAAGCCAATCGCTATACCAAAAAATACCACTTGTTGGCATCATATGGAAACCGAATAAACTTGCAATGATATTCACGAAATAGAAAATCGCTACAGCACCTGTCATGGAAATAATCACAGAACGTACTGTTTCTGTAACTTTTATAATACGTGTTTTCCATAAACAAGCATTAAAATCATTGTAGCCAAAGTAATTCCTACTGCAATAGCAGAAATACCAAAATACATTCTTTCAAATTGAGCAGAAATAATACCAAGCACTGCACCTTCAAAAACTGTATATCCAGGTGTTGTCATTGGTGCTAAATGTGGTTTAAAGCAAGTAACAAGCGTTAAAACTACACCCACAATCATACCTAATATCAATACACCATAAGCAGCTGGGCTATTGGCTAAAAATACACCTGAAGCAATTGCTGAAGCAATAGTAACAAGTGTCAAGCCAAATGCCTTTGTAATCGTGCCTTTCAAAGTGGCAGGAGAATCTACATATTCCGTAGACGCCTTGCCTATTATTTTCATAGCTGGATTTGCCATTAAAATCCTCTCCTTAAACATACATAAATTCTTTCTTTTTATTATATCATACTATTTTATAGTAGAATAGGTAGGATTTATTAAATTTAAATCAAAAATTCATGCATATCTATTCAGGAAAATTATATATTAGTTAAGTATCTTTAGGTATACTCAAATTTTTAACTTATAGCTTTTGTACTACTTCTGACAATCAATTTAGGTTCTAAAATAATGATTTTACTATCTATATTTTCCTCACTATTTACTAATTGATTAATTACTTCTGTTGCCTTTTGCCCAATTGCATCTATCGGTTGACGAACTGTTGTCAAAGGAACTTCTAATAATGACGCAAACGCAATATCATCATAACCCACAATAGAAATATCTCTAGGTACTATTAAATTATGTTCTTTAATACTAGCTAATGCCCCCATAGCCGAGAAATCATTTGCTGCAAATACTGCCGTTATATTTTTCGCTAATAAATTATCACAGCCCATTTTCCCTTTTTCAAAAGAATAATCGCCTTCAAAAATTAAATTTTCATCTATTTTTTATACCATTATCCTTCAATGCTTGTTTATAGCCTGCTAGTCTTTGTCGTGCATCATCTAAAATTAAAGGCCCAGTTATACAGCCTATCTTCTTATGCCCTAATTTTATCAAATGTTCTGTCGCCAAATATGCACCTTGCAAATGGTCAACACTGATTTATATTGCCGATATCAAACATATCACGGTCAATTAGACAATATGGTATCTTATTATCCTCTAAAAAATTTATGGTTTCTTCAACTTCTTTTTCCGTGCTATTAGCTGCCATACTCAAAAAGATACCATCGACCATATAATCACAGAGCATTTTTAAATGCTTTAATTCTTGTTTATGATTATTATCTGAATTACAAATCAATAAATTCCAGTCGTATTTATGACATTCATCTTCTAAAACTTTAGCTGTATATGAAAAAAACTGATTTCTAATATCCGGTAATACAAAACCAATGATGTTGCTTTGCTTTTTTACCAAGCCTACAGCCATCTTATTTGGTCTATATCCCATTTCTTTTACAGCTTTAGCAATGATTAATTTTGTTTCTCGAGGAATATGATTTGCTTTATCATTTAATACCAAAGAAATTGTTGTAACTGAAAAACCTGTTTTTTGTGCTATATCCTTGATAGTAACACGTGACTTCATATTTATTCAAACCTTTATTATTTTATTTATAAATATTATAGAAAAAAATGTTTTTTTCAGTTCAATCCACTTCTGCAATTTTAGGAATAGAAATGCTTGCTCCTTTTCTTGATACTGTAATTGAAGATGCTTTACTTGCTTTTTGTAAACTTTCTTCAATGGATTTACCTTGTTGTCTTAAAGCAATGAAATAGCCTGTAAAAGTATCTCCAGCAGCTGTTGTATCTACAGCATCAACTTTATATGCAGGTTGGAAAATATTTATATCTTTATGACGATAATATGCACCTTTATCACCAAAAGTTAAAATAATTTCTAATTCAGGATATTTGCTAGCTAAACTATCTAATATATCTTCAACTTTTTCTTTATCAGCTAAATATGCCCCCTTCATGTTCATTGACAAAAATTCCATCTATTGCCTGCATATTATATTTATTAAGGTTTTCATTGATTGGTGAAGGATTTAGATAAATTTTCATTTGTTTAGCTTTTGCTACTTCAATAATATAATCAATATTGGAAATTTCATTTTGTAAAATTAAAATATCATCTTGTGCAAAATCTTGCATTACTTCATCAATATAAGCTTTATCCACTTCATAATTAGCTCCATGAAATAAAATAATGCAATTCTGTCCATGTTTATCAACTTGAATAATAGCCTGTCCGCTTGCTGTCTCTACTGTTTTATCAAAGATGTATCTACATTATTATCTTTTAAAGCTTGTAATAAAATCTCTCCATCTTTACCAACACAACCAGCATGCATGATATTTCCGCCAGCTTTAGCTACGGCAATTGACTGATTTAAACCTTTACCGCCTACACTTTCACTAAAACTCACGGAGTCGATAGTTTCTCCACCTTTTACAATTTCTTCAACAGCATAAACCTTATCAATATTTAACGAACCGAAATTTAAAATCTTCATAAATAACTTCTCCTTTATTTTTATCTATTTTAATAAAACGTTTTACTTAATTTTAAAAACTATAATTATAGTACAATCATTTTTCAATTAGTCAATATTATCTAAAATAAAAATTATTTATAAGAAAAAGCTTTACTACATAGATAAAAAATCTTGTAGAAAGCCTTTTTATTTTACAAGCTCTATTAATTTTTGTTTTACTGCTGGTAAAAAGAATTTACAGTTTCTCATCTGTGTTTCACTGATACCAAAAGTTTCGCCATCTTCAATTAAAGCGATTAAATTATCCACAGCACCAGCCATTACACAAAAGTTCTTTAAATGTAAAATCATTTACATGATTAGTAAATTTATCTAAAGATAAATGTGCTAAATCTTTT
>ENA-OQJT01000140-OQJT01000140.1-human-gut-metagenome-genome-assembly--contig:-NODE-140-length-17555-cov-1.064207_pt1 | contig 17555 bp, 23 predicted proteins | sample MGYA00242612_ERZ504779 | MGnify/ENA primary metagenome ERZ504779 (study PRJEB26092, sample SAMD00036366) | human gut metagenome | host: Homo sapiens | study: EMG produced TPA metagenomics assembly of...
CTTCAATTCTTGTCTTCATAATAATCTCCTTCTTTCTGCACGCATTGAGTTGTGTATATTGTCTGAAACAATTCTTGCTTTGCCTTTCGATACCGGAAGAATAACACCAGGGCAGAAATTTGTAAATACCGCCGCCGAAGAACTGTGGAATTTTATTTATTTTTGCATTTGATTTTAAATACCAAGGGAAAGAGGCACTTTTACTTATTTTTCGAAAGCAGTTTCCGCGAGGACACGTTTTCGTAGACAAAAAACGGCGAACGTGATATGCTGAACAGTATAAAAGTGAAAAAACAGGAGAGCAGCGTATGAAACATGAAAAAAGCAAGAACGATAGCGATGACGCCATGAGCTCGATCACATCGATGCAAAATCCTGAAATCTTCTTCGGGAAAACGCCAGGATGCCGCTGAAAGAAATCGCGGAACACGTATTTTTATCCTCCCCGGCAGTTTCCGCCAGAATTGAGCGGCTGGAGAAGGAAGGCTACATTACAGGATATCAGGTCAAATTAAATCCGGCGCTTTTGGGATATCCGATCAAAGCGTTCATCAACCTTGAGGTTGAGCCGGTTCAGAAAAAAAGAATTTTATCCCTATATTGAAAAGGTCCACAATGTCGTGGAATGTAATTGCGTTACCGGTGATTACTCCATGCTCATTGAGGGCCTTTTTGTTAGTACCATTGAGCTCGACCAGTTTATCGGCGAGCTGCAGCATTTTGGACGGACGCGGACGCAGATCGTGTTCTCGACCTCCGTGGAGCACCGCCAGGTGACCGCACACGAGGCAGAAGAATAGGCACCGGTCCGCTCCGGCGGCTTTGTGTACCGAAAAAAATGCTTTGCAGGAGAATGCTTTTGTGTTATAGTGATAGAATACACAGAGCATTTTGCGCCCTTTTCGGGGCAGTGCTCCAAACGAAAAGATTCGAGGGAGGCCTGACCTTATTATGGAAGAAAAAGAAGTTGTTTCCAAAAATTTTATCGAGCTTGCGATTGACAAAGATCTGGCAGAGGGCGTTTACGACCATGTCTGCACACGATTCCCGCCGGAGCCAAACGGCTATCTTCATATCGGACATGCAAAATCCATCCTGTTAAACTACGGTTTATCACAGGAGTACAACGGAGAGTTCCACATGCGTTTCGATGATACAAACCCGACGAAAGAGAAAACCGAGTTTGTTGATTCCATCAAAGCCGATATCCAGTGGCTTGGTGCAGACTGGAAAGATCATCTGTACTACGCATCCGATTATTTCCCACAGATGTATGAGGCAGCCGTAAAACTGATCAAAAAAGGAAAAGCATTCGTCTGCGATCTGTCCGCAGAGGAGATCCGTGAGTACCGCGGAACCTTAACCGAGCCTGGAAAAGAGAGCCCGTACCGCAATCGTTCCGTAGAGGAAAACCTGGACCTGTTCGAGCGCATGAAAAACGGCGAGTTCGAGGACGGAAGCAAAGTACTCCGTGCGAAAATCGATATGGCATCACCGAACATCAACATGAGAGACCCGGTTATCTACCGCGTAGCCCATATGCATCACCACAGAACCGGCGATACCTGGTGCATCTACCCGATGTACGACTTCGCGCATCCGATCGAGGACGCCATCGAAGGCATTACCCATTCTATCTGTACGCTGGAGTTTGAGGACCACCGTCCGCTGTACGACTGGGTTGTACGCGAGCTGGAATATCCGATGCCGCCGCGCCAGATTGAGTTTGCAAAGCTGTATCTGACTAACGTGGTTACCGGAAAACGTTACATCAAAAAGCTGGTAGAGGACGGCGTGGTAGACGGCTGGGATGACCCGCGTCTCGTATCCATCGCAGCACTCCGCCGCAGAGGCTTTACACCGGAGTCCATCAAGAAATTCGTAGATCTGTGCGGTGTATCAAAAGCAAACAGCTCCGTTGACTATGCGATGCTGGAGTACTGCATCCGCGAGGATCTGAAGCTGAAAAAAGCCCGTACCATGCAGTCTTAAATCCGGTGAAACTTGTCATCGACAACTATCCGGAAGACCAGATTGAGATGCTGGAAGTACAGAATAACCTCGAAAATCCGGAGCTTGGCAGCCGTCAGGTACCGTTCGGAAGAGAACTGTACATCGAGCGCGAAGACTTCATGGAGGAGCCGGTCCGCAAATACTTCCGTATGTTCCCGGGCAATGAAGTCCGCCTGATGAACGCATACTTCGTCACCTGCACCGGATGCGAGAAAGACGAGAACGGAAATATTACCGTAATCCATGGAACGTACGATCCGGAGTCCAAGGGAGGAAATTCCCCGGACGGAAGAAAAGTAAAAGGAACAATCCACTGGGTAGCAGCAAAGACCGCTGTCAAAGCAGAGTGCCGTCTGTACGAAAACCTGATCGACGAGGAGAAGGGCGTTTACAACGAGGATGGTTCCATGAACTTGAATCCGAATTCCCTGACTGTATTAAAAGAGTGCTATCTGGAGCCGTCTTTAAAAGATGCGAAAGCATATGACAGCTTCCAGTTTGTCAGAAACGGATTCTTCTGTGTAGACGCAAAAGATTCCAAAGAGGATGCGCTGGTGTTCAACCGTATCGTATCTCTGAAGAGCTCTTTCAAGCTGCCGGCAGCGAAATAAAATAAGAATTTTGAAATGGAACAGAGCAGCCGCCTGGATGAAACCGACATCCCAAGCGGCTGTTCTTTTTGTCAGGGAGATGGGAAGATGAATGAATTGACGATTTCGCTGGATCCGCATCGGAAGACACCGCTCTATGAGCAGATCTACGGTTTTATCCGCGAGGAAATCCGCGGCGGACGGATCCGTGCAGGGGAGCGGCTGCCGTCGGCGCGGGCGCTTTCGGGCTATCTGTCGGTGAGCCGGAGTACCGTGGATCTGGCGTATGAGCAGCTGGTATCCGAAGGGTATCTGGAGAGTGTGCCGTGCAAAGGCTACTTTGTCTGTGAGATTGAGGGGCTGTACCGCTCGATGAAAAGAAAGAGGAGACAAAAGAGGATGATGCCGCGGAACAGATGCCGTTCCGCTACGATTTTGCCGTGACCGGTACGGCGCCGGGCGGATTTCCGCAGAACAGCTGGAAGAAGATCTCGAAAGAAGTCCTGCTGGACGCAGATGACAGCCTGTTCCAGCTCGGGGATGCGAAGGGCGAGCACGGTCTTCGGGAGGCAATCCGCGACTATCTGCACCACGCACGCGGCGTGAACTGCCGCACGGAGCAGATCATCGTCGGAGCGGGAAATGATTATCTGCTGATGCTGCTTTCGGTGATCTTAGGGCGTGGCCATAAAGTGGCGATGGAAAATCCGACCTACATCAGTGCCTACCGCTGTTTTGCGAAGCTTGGCTATGCGATGTGTACGATTTCGATGGACGAAGCGGGCATGCGGCCGGCGGAGCTGGAAAAAAGCGGGGCGGATCTGGCGTACATCATGCCGTCGCACCAGTTCCCGATGGGCATGGTCATGCCGATGAAGCGGCGGATGCAGCTCCTTGCGTGGGCATCGAGGGAAAATGGGCGGTATCTGATTGAGGATGATTACGACAGTGAATTCCGCTACAAGGGCCGCCCGATCCCGGCACTGCAGGGCAATGACACAGAGGGAAAAGTGATCTATCTTGGAACGTTTTCGCGGGCGATTGCGCCGTCCATCCGCATCAGCTACATGGTGCTGCCGGAGACGCTGCTGCCTGCCTACGAGGAGAACGGAAGATGCTTTTCCGCGACAGTTTCGAAGACGGACCAGAAGATTCTGGAAGAGTTTATGCGGAGCGGCGCGTTCGAGCGCCATCTGAACCGGATGCGTGCACAGTATAAAGGGAAACACGACCTGCTGATCCGGCTTCTGAAGGAGTTTGGGCGGGAGTACACGGTGTCCGGCGAGAATGCGGGCGTCCATGTGCTGGTCCACCTGCCGAGAGGACTCTCCGAAGCGGAGGCGGTGCAGCGGGCAAAAGAGGATGGTGTGCGCGTGTACGGGCTGGAACGGTACTGCATCGGCGCTGCCGCAGATCCCGCACAGGGCGGCACAGTGCTGCTTGGGTACGCCGGGCTTTCTGAGGAGGAGATTGCAGAGGCAGCTGCGATTCTGAAAAAGTGCTGGAATGCGTGAAAAAAGATATGAAAAAAACGGATTGCTTCGCCAGTAACAAAAACTGACGGAACAATCCGTTTTTACTGTTTGATAGAGAGTTACAATGCGGACAGGATCAGCAGCCCAGCTCTTCGGTCAGCTCGCAGATCTCATCGATGATCGATCCAATCGTCTCGATCGTATCGAGAAGCGGTGCATCCGTCGAGATATCAACGCCGGCCATTTTTGCCAGCTCTTCCGGTGTCTTCGTGCTTCCGGCGGTCAGTACCTTTTTCCAGTCATCGACAGCGGTCTGGCCTTCGGTTTCGATGCGCTTGCAGACCTGTGTGGCAACGGTCAGTCCGGCGCTGTAGGTGTAGGAGTAAAGTCCCATATAGTAATGCGGCTGGCGCATCCAGGTGAGCGCTGCGTCATCGGAAATTTCCACATCATCGCCCCAGAACTTCTGCAGGGTCTCTTTCATAATGCTGCTTAACGTCTCAGCCTGTACGCTGTCGCCGGCATCGATGAGCTTGTAAACCTCGCGCTGGTAAGCAGCCTCCATCAGATGGGTGACGAAGTTATGATAATATGTGTTGCTGATCATACAGCTTAAAACCCAGCGGCGGAACCGTTTGTCCGGGGTCGTTTTCAGCAGATAATGAGCCATAAGAAGCTCGTTCATGGTAGACGGCGCCTCGACAAAATAAGAGGAAACCTCGGTATCGAGAATCGCCTGTGCGCCGTTGCAGAGACGGAAATGGCCGGCGTGGCCGAGTTCATGCGCCAGCGTGAAAACATCTGCCATGCGGTTATTCCAGCTTAAGAGAATAAAGGAACCTTTTCCGTACGGGCTGGCACAGAAGCCGCCGGTGGATTTTCCCTGGTTCTGTGCAAAGTCAACCCAGCGTTTTTTGTAGGCCTCCTGAATCATGGAAACGTAATCATCACCGAGAATGGCAAGGCCTTTTTCGATGTACTGTTTTGATTCCTCGATCGTGACAGACGGATCGTACTCCGGGTCGACGGCGATTTTCAGATCGGCGAAGGTCATGCGGTCAAGGTTGTGAACCTTTTTCAGCAGGCGGGCATATTTGCGCATATGCGGAGCCAGGCGGGTGGTGATGAGATCGATCTGGCGGTTGTACAGCTCACGGCTGACCTGCTGCGGGAACAGCAGAGAATCGATGACGGAATTGAAGCCGCGCAGCGTGGCCATGGTCTTTTCTGTCTGCAGCTGGGCATTGTAAGCAGCTGCCGTTACATTTTCGTACTGTCTGATTTTTGCAGAAAAGGCGGAGAATGCACTGCGGCGGATATCGGTGTCTTTTTCGTATTCGTAATTATCTTCAAACAGGGAGTAGCCGAGCGGATATTCTTTTCCGTTTACGGTGAAAGAATCAAATTTCATATCGGCAAGCTTTGCCATGTTGTAGATCTGGTACGGAGCCGAGAAGGTCTGGGACAGAGCGGAAATGGCACGTTCGGTTTCCGGGCTCAGGCGGTGTGCCTTGTTGCGGAGAATCTCGGCGAGATAGCAGCGGTTCGTATCTGACTGCTGCATGGCCTCGTTCAAAACATCCTCGGACTGTTCGGAAAGCTCGCTCTCGATAAAGGTGAGACGGCTGAAAATCTCAGAGATCAGGCTGTTGATGCGGTCGTTGCGCGTCTGGTTTGCACTGTTGTAATAGTCGACAGAAACGGCGAGATCGCAGTAGTTGGCGGTCAGTGTGATCAGACGGTAGACCTCCTGGTAATCGTCGAGGCAGTGGTTGATCGTGGCTGCATCGGTGAGGTTTCCTTTGTAGGATGCTTCCATAGAAAGACTTAATTCTTTCATTTTCTGCGCATCAGCCAGCATGGCCTCCTCGGTTGGATAAATTAAAGACAGGTCCCAGGTAAGTTCTACAGGAACGTCATCGCGTTTTGCAAGTTCCATAACAATCTCCTTTCCATAAAAAAGGGGAGGTTTCCCTCCCCAGGAATTACTTCCTTATGTTTCTATATTCTGTTTTTGGGTTTTATTCTGCGGTTACTTCGCTTTCTTCCTGCGGAGAAACTTCACGATCCGCACAGCTTTCTTTTTCAGCGTCTTCTTCTTCGGACTCTGCGGTTTCGCTTTCAGCTTCTGTATCAGCTGTTTCGGAACCTTTATTGCAAGCTGCAGATTCCGGATCCGGTGCAGCATCCTCCGCACCTTTCGTTTTCGGAAGGGTCGTATAAGTACGTTCAGCAGGAGCAGGCTCTTCCTCTTCAAATTCGTCTTTAAAATCGTCAAAATCTGTTTCAAGATCTGCTTTTCCTTTCCGGATAAAATAGACTGCCGCACCGCAGGCTGCGCCGACAGCGGCAGAAGCCAGAGTAAGCAGAATACGTTTTGATTTCCGTGACATCTCGATTCAAGTCTCCTTTCAAATGCCGTCCTTTGAAACTATTGTAATACAGTTTCAACAAAAAAGAAAGTAAAATCTTACAGAATTCGGAAAAAAGTGCCAAAGAAAACAAGAAAAAAGAAGGTTTCCTGACACAGAAACAGAATCAGGCAAGGATAAACTTACGAAGAATCTCCGCCACGCCGCTGTGATTGCAGTCGTTTTCCGTCGATAATAATCGGCACTCGCCTTTACGGCATCGGTCGCATTTTTTCATGGCGGCACCGACGGCAGCGGCCTCGATCATCGAAATATCATTTTCCTGATCTCCGGCAGCCACGGTGTTGGCAAGCGGAATCTGAAGAAGCTCGCAGAGTTTTTTCACGGCATGGCCCTTGGAAACGTGTTCCGGGACATGCTCGAGATAATGCGGGCTGGAGTAGAACATCGAAATTTTTCCTTTTGCCCACGGCTCCATGGCAGCGCGGTAAGCTCCATTTTTGCACGGTCGTGGAGATCAATCACGATCATCTTGCACGGCTCCTTGGCGAGGTGTTCCGGCAGAAGCGGATCCTCCACAACGGGAATGTGGATTGCCTGCGTGTAAATACGCGTTTCCTCGCCCGCATGGCGGCAGAGAAGAGAGGTGTCGGAGTAGGTGTGGCAGTAGAGCCTGCCTCCTGCGTTTTTTCGAAATCACGCGTGCATATTCGAGCGGAATCGTGCGGCGGTGCAGCGTTTTTTGCGCAGCACAGTCGTAAATCAGTCCGCCGTTGAAAGCGATGGCATAGCAGCCTTCGCGGTCAAGTCCGAGCTCTTTTAAGATCGGCAGAAAGCCGGAGAGCGGGCGGCCGGTGTTGAACACAATTTTGTGGCCGGCGGCAAGTGCCTCTGAAATGGCATCCATGTTTTCTTTTGTCACCTGCTTTTCGGAATTCAGCAGGGTATCGTCCATATCGGTAAAAAATATTTTCACAGTCTGATTCATATTCTCTTTTTTTCCTTTCCAAGAATCTGAAAAACAGCTTCATTTTATCACAAAGTGCAGGAAAAGAAAATATGGTTGCGCAGGGAGAAAATACAGGATATAATGATTGCGGACAAGAAGAGAGAGAAGAAAGAAAATCGAAGAACAAAAGAGACAATGAAGGGAAGTCAGAATATGATAAAAGCTTGTATCTTTGACCTGGACGGCACCATCGCAGACACTGTAGAGTCGATTGCGCACGCAGTCAACCGCGTTCTGGAACATTTTGGACTTGTGCCGCGCCCGGTAGAAGCCTTCAACTTTTACGCTGGAGACGGTTTCGATCTGGCAGTGGAGCGCGCTTTAAAAGACGCCGGAGATGCAGAGCTCAACTATCTGCAGGAGGGCATCCGCCTTGGCCGCGCGTGGTTCAACGAGGACCCGCTGTATCACGTAAAACCGTATCCTAATATGCGGGAAACCCTGACCGCGCTGCGGGAAGAAGTTCCGATTGCCGTATGTTCCAACAAGCCGCACGAGGCGGCCATCCACGTCGTGGAGAGCGTGTACGGACCGGGCTTTTTCAACCGGATTCAGGGGCAGACCGCAGAAATCCCGAGAAAGCCGTCTCCGATCGGTGCGCTCGCGATTGCAGACGCACTCGGCGCCAGACCGGAAGAGTGCCTGTACTTTGGCGATACCAATACGGATATGCAGACCGGAAACGCCGCAGGCATGTTTACCGTTGGTGTGACGTGGGGATTCCGCCCGCGCCAGGAGCTGATCGACAACCATGCGATGGAGCTGCTCGACCGGCCGGAGGAAATCTTAACGCTTTTCACAGAAAGAATCAGGAAAAATAAAACGAACAGAGGAGAAAACCAGAATGGGAGAATATACTGAAGAATGCATCAACACATTTTTAATGAATCAGGGCCAGTTATTCGACGAGCCGGTGGCTGAAAATTACGATGAGGCAGAGGCCTTTCTGGAGGACTGCCTTGCAGTCGTTGCCGACAATCTGGACGACGTGCGCGCCTACATGGAAGAAGAGGGCATGGACGTGGAAGAAATGTCGGATGCAGAATTAGAAGAGCAGAGCGAAGTCTTTGCCCTGCCGGACGGCCAGTATCTGATCGTGATGGGATAAAAAACGAGAGGAAATTAAAAAAAGAATGAAATATGATGTCATTATTATCGGCGCAGGCCCGTCAGGTATTTTCTGTGCCTATGAACTGCTGAAAGAAAAACCGGATCTGAAGGTGCTGATGATCGAAAAAGGACGTTCGATCGAGAGCCGTCAGTGTCCAAAGAGAAAAACGAAAAAATGCGTGAACTGCAAACCGTGCTCGATCACAACGGGATTTGCCGGAGCAGGCGCATTCTCCGACGGAAAGCTTTCTCTTTCCCCGGATGTCGGTGGAAATCTGCCGGAGATTTTAGGATATGAAAAGACGGTTGAGCTGATCCATGAGTCCGACCAGATCTATCTGGATTTCGGCGCAGACAAGAATGTTTACGGTGTCGATAAAGAAAAAGAGATCCGTGAGATCCGCCGCAGAGCGATCAACGCCAACCTGAAGCTGATCGAATGTCCAATCCGCCATCTCGGAACTGAGGAGGGCTACAAGATTTACAGCCGCCTCGAGGATCACTTAAAAGAGATCGGCGTGGAAATGAAATTCAACACGATGGTCAATGATATTACGATCGAGGACGGCCGTGCGACAGCTGTAACACTTGAGGACGGAACGGTTTACGAGGCAGATGAGATTGTCTCCGCAGTAGGCCGCGAGGGAGCCGACTGGTTCTCACATATCTGCAACGGCCACGGCATCGAGACCGAGGTCGGAACCGTCGATATCGGTGTCCGCGTGGAAGTCCGCGACGAGGTCATGGAGTTCCTGAACAAGAACCTGTACGAGGCAAAACTCGTTTACTATACCCCGACTTTTGACGACAAAGTGCGTACCTTCTGTACGAACCCGTCCGGTGAGGTGGCAACTGAGTATTATGAAAACGGTCTGGCAGTTGTAAACGGTCACGCCTACAAAATCCCCAGGGAGTTTCAAAGACAAAACAAACACGAAACTTTTGCCCTCCTGGTATCCAAGAACTTTACGAAACCATTTAAAACCCCGATCGAGTACGGCAAACAGATCGCACAGCTTTCCAACATGCTCTGCGACGGCAAGATCCTCGTTCAGACGTACGGCGATTTCAAACGCGGAAGAAGAACGACAGAAGAGCGTCTCTGCCGCAATAACCTGATCCCGACCTTAAAAGATGCCGTTCCGGGCGACCTTTCCCTGGTATTCCCGCACCGTATCATGGTCGACATTGCCGAGATGATCGAAGCCCTCGACAAAGTAACACCGGGTATCGCCAGCGATGAGACACTGCTGTACGGCGTAGAAGTCAAATTCTATTCCAACAAAGTTGTTGTAGACAAAGACTTCTGCACCAGCGTCAAAGGCCTCCGCGCCATCGGCGACGGCGCATCCGTAACCCGCGGCCTCCAGCAGGCAAGCGCAAACGGACTGTCGGTTGCGAGAAGCATTCTGAAAAGCATGAAATAAGAGAGAACGAAAAAAGATCCTTCGTCTGTGAAATGAGACGGAGGATCTTTTTTTGCGCCGGAAAGAGGGGTGTTTCAGATTATATGCCGTACAGCTTCCGGAACTGCTTCGGCGTTGTCCCGGTCTGCTGGCGGAAAACCGAGATAAAGTAGCTGACATCGCGGTAGCCGCAGAGGGCGGCGATGCCGTCGAGCGTAGTGTAGGGACGGCTGATGAGAAGCTCCTTGGCGCGGCTGATGCGCAGAACGCTGATGTACGAGCGGACAGAGCTGCCGACAAAACGCTGGAACAGGCGTGTCAGATACTGCGGCGTGATATGGAGCTGTTCCGCGAGATCATCCACATTGAGCGGGTCGGAAAGATGACTTTCGATTTCCTGCATTGCCGGGCGGACATACTGGAGATACAGCGGATGCTCCGTCCGGGAAAGGCCGGTGCGGAGCTGGGAAAGGCGTGTCAGGAACTCAAAGCATCCGACGGAGAGCGCAGCATCGTCGATGTCATTTTTCAGAAAATGTGAGTCGATTATGCGGTCAATCCATTCCTGAAACCACGCGCCCTCTGAGGCCGGAACGAAAAGATACGGCGAGACGGCACAGATTTTATAGAGATCATCGGAGAGCTTTCCGTCAAAGGTCAGAAAGGATGTAAACCACATCCCGCTGCCGTCGTTTTCGCGGTATTCATGCGGCACATGCGGAGCAATCAGAACACCGTCACCTGGTTTCAGCAAAAGTTTCTGGCCTTCGAGGGTCAGCAGCCCTTCGCCGCGTTCCGTCTGAATCCAGTGATATAAGGGGAATCCGTTCGGGCGCACAACGGGCTCCTGCAGCCAGCGGTTGCCGATGCTGTCAGCGGAGAGGGAAAAATCAGAGGCGGATGGTTTAAAGAAAATAGGCATAACAGTCAGTTCCTTTCTGAAAGAAAAGTCTAAAATAAGATTCCGGAATGAGTTTCGAAAATTCATACTTTTTAGACAAGCATATCATACTTTTCTCACAAAGACCAGTATATAATAGAGCCATCAAAACGAGATATCCAAACACAGGAGGAATCAAAAAAATGCAGCCAAAATTCAAAAAAAATGTTATACGGAGGAGACTACAACCCAAACCAGTGGCCAAAAGAGATCTGGGATGAGGATATGAAACTTTTCCATCAGGCCGGCATCAACAGCACCACGATCAACGTATTTTCCTGGGCAAAAATCCAGCCGTCCGAGAATGAGTACGACTTTACAGAGCTCGATGAGATCGTAGACACCCTGACAAAAGAGGACGTCCAGATCGTCATGGCAACATCCACCGGCGCACTCCCGGCATGGATGGTACACCGTTATCCGGAAGTGGCAAGAACCGATTTCGAAGGACGCCATCACAAATTCGGTCATCGCCACAATGCCTGCCCGAACAGCCCGGTTTTCCAGAAATATGCAAAGCGCCTGGCAGAAAAACTGGCAGAGCGTTACGGCGACAACAAAAACATCGTCTGCTGGCACATCAGCAATGAGTACGGCGGCGAGTGCTACTGCGAGAACTGTGCAAAAGCGTTCCGCGTATGGCTGAAAGACAAATACAAAACACTCGATGAAGTCAACAAGGCATGGAACATGGAGTTCTGGGCCACACCATCTACGACTGGGACGAGATTGTACCGCCGAACGATCTGGGAGACGGAATGCCATGGGGAAGCGGCACTGCATTTGCAGGAATGTCCCTCGACTACATGCGTTTCAACTCCGACGGCATGCTGAACAACTACAAAATGGAGCGTGACGCGATCCGCAAATACGACAAAGAAACCCCGATCACCACAAACCTGATGGGAACGTACAAAGGCCTCGACTACTTCAAATGGGCAAAAGAAATGGATATCGTATCCTGGGACAACTACCCGAGCTACAATACACCATGGAGCCACGTAGCTATGACCCACGACCTGATGCGCGGCCTCAAAGACGCACCGTTCATGCTGATGGAGCAGACTCCGAGCCAGCAGAACTGGCAGCCGTACAACTCCTTAAAGAAACCTGGCCAGATGCGCGCACAGAGCTATCAGACCGTTGCACACGGCGCAGACACGATTCAGTTCTTCCAGCTGAGAAGAAGCGTCGGCGGATGCGAGAAATTCCATGGTGCTGTTATCGCACACGCAGGAACCGCAGATACCCGTGTCTTCCGTGAGGTAACCCAGCTCGGAAAAGAACTGGAGAAAATCGGAAGCCGTGTGATGGGCTCCGAGAACCACGCAAAAGTCGGCATTATCTTCGACTGGGAAAACTACTGGGCACTGGAGTACACCAGCGGACCGAACCGCGATTTACGTTACGTAGACCAGATCGAGCAGATGTACAATTACTTCTATAACAAGAACATCGCTGTCGATATGATCCCGATCGACGCGGACTTCTCCAAATATGACCTCGTTGCAGCACCGGTTCTCTACATGGTAAAAGACGGTGTGGCAGAGAGCCTGGAGGCTTATGTACAGGCAGGCGGAACTCTCATCACCACCTACATGAGCGGTATCGTCGGACAGTCGGACAACGTTCATCTCGGCGGATACCCGGGACCGCTCAGAAAAAATGGCAGGCGTATGGGTAGAAGAGATCGACGCTCTTGCACCGGAGCAGAGAAACAAGATCCGTTTCGCAGACGGAACCGAGGAAGAGTGCCGTCTCGTATGTGACCTGATGCACCTCGAAGGAGCTGAAGAAATCGCACAGTATGAGAGCGATTTCTATGCAGGTATGACTGCTGTTGCAAAAAATCGGTTCGGAAAAGGAACCGTATATTATGTCGGAACCGACCTTTCTGAGAGCGGCCTTGCAAAAGTTCTTGCTATGGCAGCAGACGGCGCAGCCATCCAGCCGGTGATTGGAGAAGCAACAGCACTCGAGATCACAAAACGCCAGGCAGACGGCGAGGATCTGTACTTTATCATCAACTTCAAAGATGAGGAGATTCCGCTTCCGGCAGTCTTCGACGGAAAAGAAGATATCCTGACCGGCGAGAAAGTACAGGGCGGTGAGATGCTGAAGAAATACGATCTGCGGATTGTCAGCGTTCCGAGAGCATAATATAAAACATATTGTATAGTAGAAAGATAACAAAAAAGACACAGCAGGAGGCAGAAAGATACTTCCAGCTGTGTCTTTTGGATGCTGTGAATTTATGCGGGTGCTTAGTGGGGAAAAACGAAGCCCGTGCGACGATGTTCTCCATCTCGCCCCATTTCTCCTCCATATCCGCTACAAGCGCGATCTGTGTCCGCGCCCGTACGAGGTTGTGCTCCGGGTAAGCGGTTTTGAAGTAGGTATCGCCCATCAGGTAATCGGTGAGAAAACGGATGCCGCATTCGAGGGTCATTAATTTTGCACCCATCGGCAGCATTTCGACTTCCGCGCGGGTCAAAGAGCCTGCGCAGCCTGCGAGAAAGCCCTTTGTATAGCTCTCAAAGAGAGGAAGGGAAAGAGACACCTTCGAGACATCCTGTTCGTCCTCAGCGGCCGTATTCGCGCCGAAGCGGATCGAATCGCCGAAGTCAAAGATCGACAGTCCCGGCATGATTGTGTCTAGGTCGATGACGCAGATGCCCTCGCCGGTTTTGTCATCAATCATAATGTTGTTCAGCTTCGTATCGTTGTGCGTTACGCGGAGCGGCAGCTCGCCCGAGGCCTTCATGCGCTCGGCTACGCCGTAATCGTCTGCGTGGTCGAGGAAAAACGCCATCTCATCCGAAACGTTTTTCAGCCGTCCTTTCGGATCCGCCTGCGCCGCCTGTAAAAGCGCCTGGTAGCGGAGCGGTGTGTTGTGGAAATCCGGGATCGTCTCGAAAAGAGAGGCGGACGGAAAATCGGAGAGCATCTGCTGGAAGCGGCCGAAAGCATTACCGGTCTCGTAAAACAGCTTTGGATCTGTCACGGCATCATAGCAGGACGCATTGGAAATAAAGAGAAATGCGCGCCAGAATTCTCCGCGCTCATCGACGAAAAACCAGGCATCGTCTGTCGTCGGAATCAGGTTCAGCGTCTCGCGGAATGGATCTCCTCCTGCGGCTGTGATTTTTTTCCGCAGAAATGATGTTACCTGTGCAATATTCTGCATCAGCTCCGTTGGATTGTGGAAAACGGTGCGGTTCATGCGCTGCAGAATCGATTTGCGGAGGACGCCGTTTTCGGTAGAGCGCACCAGAAACGTATCGTTGATATGGCCGTTCCCGTGCGGCGTCCAGTCTGTAATCGTTCCCGGGAAAGCAAATGCGTGGACAATGGAAGAGAGTTCTTCCTGTGTGTATGTAATCATCATGGGTATAAACTCCTTATTTTAATTAGAAAAACCTGATTAAGTAAAGCACACGCAGGGCGAAAAGTCAAGAAAAGGGCGCGAAACGATTGACAACGAGCGGCATTTCCGACTATAATAGACAGTAATTTAAGAAAAAACAAAACCTAAAATGCAGTGACAGGGAGGAGTACCTGGCGGCGCAAAGCAAAGAGAGGAGATGGCTGGTGAGAATCTCCGTGAGCGTGCCTGCGGAAGTAGCCCTCGAGCAGTGGACTGAACAGAAAAAGCGGACAGCAATGTTTTCCAAGTAGGCTCCAACGTAGTTCCCACGTTACCGGGATGCCGTATCGGATGAAAAAAGTTAAATCCTGTACGGAATGAGCAGAAGCGTATTCTTCTGGAATTCAGGTGGTACCGTGGATGGAAACATTCTCCCTGAACGTAAGGCACAGAAAAGGTGTTTTATGTTCGGGGATTTTTTATGCAGCAAATTTAGAACAGGAGGTTTTCATATGAAACAGATTACAGGAAACAAACTTCTGGTAAAGGCTCTGAAGGAGGAGGGTGTCGAGTATCTCTTCGGTTATCCGGGAGCCTGCACCATTGATATCAGCGATGAGCTTTACAAACAGGATGAAATCAAAATCGTTCTGCCGCGCCACGAGCAGGCGCTGGTGCATGAGGCGGATGCCTATGCGAGAACGACAGGAAAAGTCGGCGTATGCCATCGTTACCAGCGGCCCTGGTGCAACCAACCTGGTCACCGGTCTTGCAACGGCAAACTACGACAGCGTTCCGCTTGTCTGCTTCACCGGACAGGTAGCCCGCCACCTCATCGGAAACGATGCATTCCAGGAGGTTGATATTGTCGGCATCACCCGCAGCATCACGAAATACGGCGTGACGGTAAGAAACCGTGAAGATCTCGGACGCATCATCAAAGAAGCCTTTTACATCGCCCGCACCGGAAAACCGGGCCCGGTGCTCATTGATCTTCCAAAAGATGTCATGGCAGAGCTCGGCAGCGCAGAGTATCCGAAGAACGTCAACATCCGCGGCTACAAACCGAACACCAGCGTACACATCGGCCAGTAAAACGTGCGCTGAAAATGCTCGCAAAAGCAAAACAGCCCCGCTGTTTCTTGCCGGAGGCGGCGTCAACATCGCACATGCGCAGGAAGTGTTCCGCGAAGTGGTCGAGAAAACACAGGTGCCGGTTGTCACAACCGTTATGGGACGCGGCGCGATCTCCACGAAACACCCGCTGTTCATCGGAAACCTTGGCATGCACGGCGCGTATGCGGCGAATATGGCAGTCAGCGAGTGCGATCTGCTGTTCTCGATCGGAACACGTTTCAATGACCGTATCACCGGAAAGCTGCATGAATTTGCCCCGCACGCGCAGATTGTCCACATCGACATCGACACAGCTTCGATCTCCCGAAACATCCACGTCGATATTCCGATCGTAGCCGATGCAAAAGAGGCGATCACGAAGATAGCAGAGTACGTAGAGCCATGCTCCACATCGAAATGGCTTGCCCAGATTGATGCCTGGAAGAACGAGCATCCGTTGACGATGCGCCCGAACGGCGTGATGGGACCGCTCGATATTTTCAACGCGATCAACGAGCAGTTTGACGATGCGATTATCGTCACCGACGTCGGACAGCACCAGATGCTGACAAGTCAGTACGTCGACATTACCGAAAACCGCCAGATCATCATGTCCGGCGGCCTTGGAACGATGGGATACGGCCTTCCGGGCGCGATCGGAGCAAAAATCGGCAACCCGGACAAACCGGTCATCGCGATTTCCGGTGACGGCGGTATGCAGATGAATATTCAGGAGCTGGCAACTGCCGTTCTCGAGGAGCTGCCGGTCATCCTGTGTATCTTCAATAATGAATACCTCGGCATGGTACGCCAGTGGCAGAAGCTGTTTTACGGCAAACGGTACAGCATGACAAACCTGCGCGCCGGTGCACTTTCCCGCAGAACAGACGGAGAAGAGTACCCGGAATACACGCCGAATTTTATCAAATTGGCTGAGAGTTACGGCGCAAAAGGCATCCGCGTCATGAAGAAAGAGGATATCGCCGCAGCGTTTGAAGAGGCGAAGAAAAACACCAAGACTCCGACGATCATCGAATTTATCATCGATCCGGAGGAGATGGTTTACCCGATGATCAAGCCGGGCGGAACGCTCGAAGATATGATTATGGACTGTTAGGAGGAGAGCGCGATGAATAAGGGAATGAAAAAAAGATGGATTTCACTGTACGTAGAAAACCAGGTTGGTGTCCTTTCCAAGATTTCCGGGCTTTTTTCCGCAAAAAGCTATAACCTGGACAGCCTGACCGTCGGAACGACCGAGGACCCGACCGTATCGCGTATGACGATCGCCACGGTCAGTGACGATGAGACGTTTGAGCAGATCAAAAAACAGCTGAACCGCATGGTCGAGGTCATCAAAGTCATCGACTTCACCGACGTGTTTGTGCGCATGAAAGAGATTCTGTATATCAAGGTATTCAACTGCAGCGCAGCTGACAAAGTCGAGCTGTTCCAGATCGCTGAGACGTTCAAGGCGAAGGTCATCGACTACGGAAAAGACAGCCTGCTGCTCGAGTTTGTCCAGACGGCGACGAAAAACGATGCAGTTGTGAAGCTGATGAAAGAGGAATTCAGCAAGATCGAAGTCGTGCGCGGCGGAAGCGTCGGTATCGAGTCGATCAATGTGATGGAGCGGTAAAAGAGAGGACGTTTTTGCGTGAACGAAAAGAGTATTACCACAATTACGTTAAAAAAGATTAATAAGAAAAGTGTGTATCAGTACATCTATGAGCACCGCCAGACGGCGAAGCAGCAGATTGTGCAGGATCTGACGATGGGGCTTTCGATGCACAGCGGAACGCTCGAGCATATCTGCATCGACCCGGAAGGGCCGGAGTGCTACTGCGCTTCTTTTTTATTGAAGAGTTTCTGCAGTCGGAATTTTAATTTTTAGTTATAGAATTTCAGGGATAGAAAATCCGGGAACGGAAAGTTTTACATTGCTTTCCATTCTCGGATTTTTTCTGTTTTTTATCAGTGTTCGTTTTTAGATAAACATCGCATAAATCGACGCTCCGACCACAGTCAGAATACCTGCAACTGCAATCGAAAGGCTGCTCATCGCGCCTCGACATCGCCCATCTCCATGGCCTTCGCCGTACCGATCGCATGGGAGGCCGATCCGATACTGATGCCCTTTGCAATCGGCTCCTCAAT
>ENA-OQJT01000141-OQJT01000141.1-human-gut-metagenome-genome-assembly--contig:-NODE-141-length-17537-cov-1.385928_pt1 | contig 17537 bp, 14 predicted proteins | sample MGYA00242612_ERZ504779 | MGnify/ENA primary metagenome ERZ504779 (study PRJEB26092, sample SAMD00036366) | human gut metagenome | host: Homo sapiens | study: EMG produced TPA metagenomics assembly of...
CGAAATATACTGTTTTACTATTTTTTGTGCAAAACGCGCAACTTTAGCGTTTTACCTTGTTGCGCATTGATTTTTCCATTACCGTTTGCGATTTTCACGTTCTCTTTTGATATTCCGTATTTTTTCTTGTGTATTCTGCCAAATATTCTGCAAAATAACTTCCTCAATTCCGAAAATCCCGTTGTAAGAAAAGAAAAAGTGCGCAACGTTTCGCATTTTCGTTGCGCACTTTCTGGTTTCTATTCACTTTTTCCCTGTTTCTGCCTTATTTCGCAGCAATGACATCCTGCATGTCATACATGCCAGCCGGTTTTCCAGCCAGGAATTTTGCAGCCTCTACAGCTCCTTTTCCGAAAACTCCTTTGGAATATGCCCTGTGGGACAGAGTAACAACTTCATCCGGTCCCGCGAAGATGACGTCGTGATCTCCGACGATGGTGCCGCCGCGTACAGCAGAGATTCCGATTTCTTTCGGGTCACGCTGCTCGTGGCGCTGGCTTCTGTCGTATACGTAGTGGTACTGGTTGTCCATTGCCGCGTTCAGGCTGTCTGCCAGGGCGATGGCGGTTCCGCTTGGAGCGTCGCATTTCAGTTTGTGGTGTTTCTCCACGATCTCCATATCAAAGCCTGCTTCGGCAAGCACTTTTGCAGCTGCCTGTACCAGTTTCATCAGCGTATTCACACCAAGGGACATATTTGCAGAGCGGAGAACCGGGATTTCTTTGCTGGTCTCCTGCACTTTTTTGAGCTGATCCTCGGTGAGGCCTGTGGTGCAGAGGACGAGTGGAAGTTTTTTCTCCTTGCAGGCATCGAGCAGTGCGTCGGCTGCCTTGTAGGAAGAAAAGTCAACGACTACGTCTGCCGGAACATCGCATTCTGCCAGGCTTTTGAATACCGGGTAATCGTTCTGGCCGTTGTCGTTCATATCGATTCCGGCTATGATTTCTGCATTTGCATCTTCTTTTACCAGGCCGGTGATGACCTGTCCCATATGGCCGTTGCAGCCATGCATAATAATTTTAACCATTGTCTTTTTCCTTCTTTACTTCGTGTATTCTTAACTTAAGCCAGTTTGATTCCAAAATCTTTCATAGCCTTTGCCAGGCGCTCCTGGTTCTGCGGCTCCATCTCGGTCAGCGGCAGACGAAGCGGTCCAACCTCTTTGCCCATCAGGTTCAGCGCTGCTTTTACCGGAATCGGGTTTACTTCGCAGAACAGCGCATCGATGAGCGGCAGTGCTCTCAGCTGGATTTCTCTGGATCCGGCCACATCGCCGTCGAGGAATTTCTGTACCATGTCGTGGGTCTCACGCGGTGCTACGTTGGAAAGAACGGAGATTACACCGCTTCCGCCAAGGGAAAGGATCGGCACAACCTGATCGTCGTTTCCGGAGTACAGATCGATCTTTCCATCGGTCAGCTGCATAATTTTTGCGACCTGGGAAATGTTTCCGGAAGCCTCTTTGACTGCAACGATATTCTCAACGTTGTTGAACAGATAGACGATCGTTTCCGGTGCAATGTTTACGCCGGTTCTGCCCTGAATGTTGTAAAGGATGACCGGCACTTTGACGCTGTCTGCGATTGCGGTAAAGTGTGCAATCAGGCCCTTCTGTGTTGCTTTATTGTAATACGGAGAAACGAGAAGAAGTCCGTCCACGCCGTATTTTTCTGCTTCCTGAGACAGATAAATTGCTGTCTCCGTGCTGTTGGAGCCGGTTCCTGCAATTACCGGGATTCTGTGATTTACTTTTTCCACGGTATATTTGATGGCATCCAGATGCTCCTCATGGGACAGGGTCGAAGCCTCACCGGTGGTTCCGCAGATAACGATGGCGTCGGTTCCGCCGGCGATCTGCTCCTCAATCAGTTCTCCGAGTTTTTCGTAATTCACTTCCTGTGTTTCGGTCATCGGTGTGATAATTGCAACAGCTGCACCTTTAAAAATAGACATTCTCTTTTCCTCCTGTATGTTGTGTCAGATAAAACCATAAGAAATCAGTCGCCGGAGCTTATCTCCCACGGAAAATTTCACTTTTCCGTTTAAAAAAGAGGCGCCTCATCCCAGATAAGATCGCCTCCAAATTCACACATACGCAGTATCTATGATCAGATAGCTCTCCATCTCTCGATGACAGTCGCAGATTTTTCAACCTGCGCCCAGGAGCATACCGGTTCAGCGCCGGATGTCCTTCGGCATTCTTCCCTTTTCCTCTTCTTCTTTTGCTGCTGAGGCATCCGAAAAGGTACTCTTGAAGTAATGCGACCTCTATCCACTTCAGTTCTGCTTTTACTATAGCATCATTAAATTTTCTTGTCAACAGCGGATCGCGCTTTAACTCTCACTATATTCCAGCTTGCTCACCGAAACCTCATATGCAGTCCGCTTTTCCATTTCCGTCTCGCTCAGCCGCTTCATATATTCCCGGCTCTGGATCCGTCCCCAGATGAGAACGTGGCCGCCCACGGCAAACGCAGAGGCATACCGCGCATTCCGTCCCCAGCAGATGCACGGGATATAATCTGATTTTCCATACGGACGGTTGACCGCGATCAGAAGGTCGGCGATCTCTCTTCCCAGAGGTGTTTTCCGGTAGACCGGCGGTTTTACATATGTATCCATCGAGGTAAATCTGGTTGGATTTGACGGAATCGTCCTCTTCCTCCACGAAGCTTAATTCCCGCGCAAATACGGAGAGTACCAGACGGTTCTTCTTCTCCTCGTGGCGGTTGTAGGACCGGAACTGACCGCTGATGCAGATCCACTCACCCTGGTAATCCTGTGATACGTCCACCAGCCGCTCGGAGACCATCACCGGAATGATGTCCTGCGATTCACTCAACCGCTTGACCATCACATCGACGAGGTAAAAGCCCTCTCCGAATACCTGATGGCTGAATGTAAACGGGGAGACAATCTCTCCCATGATAACCACCTGATTGTTTTCAATCATCTTGTCTGCCATAATGAAAATCCCCTTCCTTTGTCTTTTCTTTCTGAATATTGATTTCTGATCGGTACTTTGCTGATCTATAATCCTAATGTATGAACCACATTTCTTTTTCAGAACCACTTTTTTCCAGATTTTTTTATTTCTATTCAAATCAGCATTCTGCCCAATTTTTTGTATATGTTTCTGTAAAAACCGCACCACATGCTTCGTATTTTCTACCATTGCAATACAAAAAATGTCACATCTTCCCTGTTTTTTTTCTCTGTTCTGTGCTATAATAGTTCAGATAGGCAGGCATCCAGCAGAGACAAAACGGCAAGGCACCTGCCTTTGTGCTGTGATAAACATTCCCGGCCGGCTTGAAATTTTGAAAAATTGAACCCGGCAGGGTCAACCCATAGGAAGAGGAATGAAGAAATGAAAACAACGAGAGAAGATGTAAGAAACGTTGCCATCATCGCCCATGTCGATCATGGTAAAACTACACTGGTAGACGAGCTTCTGAAACAGAGCGGCGTTTTCCGTGCCAATCAGGAGGTTCAGGAACGTGTCATGGACTCGAACGATATCGAGCGTGAGCGTGGAATCACCATTCTTTCCAAAAATACAGCAGTTTACTACAAAGGAACGAAAATCAACATCATCGACACCCCAGGCCATGCGGACTTCGGCGGCGAGGTTGAGCGAGTTCTGAAAATGGTAGACGGCGTTATTCTGGTTGTAGACGCATTCGAGGGCGCTATGCCGCAGACCAAATTCGTGCTGAAAAAAGCACTTGAGCTGAATCTTTCCGTTATCGTCTGCATCAACAAAATCGACCGCCCGGAGGCACGCCCGGACGAAGTTATCGACGAAGTGCTCGAGCTTCTGATGGACCTCGATGCATCTGACGAACAGCTTGACTGTCCGTTTCTGTACGCATCCGCAAAGATGGGTCATGCAGTACTCGATCTGAACGATACCCCGAAGGATATGACTCCTCTGTTCGAAGACCATCCTGAAATACATCCCGGACTCCGACCGGCGATCCGGAAGCTGGCACACAGCTTCTGATCAGTACCATCGACTACAACGAATACGTTGGACGTATCGGTGTCGGCAAAGTTGAAAACGGAACGATCCGCGTGAACCAGGACGTTATGCTGGTCAACCACCACGATCTGACCAAGAAGAAAAAAGTAAAGGTCAGCAAACTGTATGAATTTGACGGACTGAAAAAAGTAGAGGTTACTGAGGCAGGCATCGGTTCTATCGTTGCTGTTTCCGGTATCCCGGATATCCACATCGGAGATACTCTCTGCGGCGATCTGGACAACCCGGTTTCCATCCCGTTCCAGAAAATCTCCGAGCCGACTATTTCCATGAACTTCATCGTAAACGACAGCCCGCTGGCCGGTAAAGAAGGTAAATACGTAACTTCCCGCCACCTGCGTGACCGTCTGATGCGTGAGCTGAACACTGACGTTTCTCTCCGCGTCGAGGAGACTGATTCCGCAGACTGCTTCAAGGTTTCCGGCCGTGGTGAGCTGCATCTGTCCGTCCTGATCGAAAACATGCGCCGTGAGGGATATGAGTTCGCAGTAAGTAAGGCAGAAGTTATCTACAAAGAGGACGAGCGCGGACGCAAACTCGAGCCAATGGAAATCGCATACGTTGACGTTCCGGACGAGTTCTCCGGTACTGTCATCCAGCTCCTCAGCGAGCGTAAAGGCGAGCTTCACGGCATGAGCCGCGCAAGCGATGGTTCCACCCGTCTGGAGTTCGAAATCCCGGCACGAGGCCTGATTGGTTTCCGTGGAATCTTCATGACCTCCACCAAAGGAACTGGTATCCTGAACACCGAGTTTGAAGATTACGCACCGTACAAGGGCGACATTGAATACCGCAAACAGGGTTCCCTGATCGCTTTCGAGGCAGGCGAGTCCGTTACCTACGGTCTGTACTCCGCACAGGAGCGCGGTACTCTGTTCATCGGACCTGGCGAGAAGGTTTACGCCGGTATGGTTATCGGACAGAACGGTAAGGCCGAGGATATCGAGCTGAACGTCTGCAAGACGAAACACCTGACCAACACCCGTACTTCTTCCTCCGACGAGGCACTGCGTCTGACTCCGCCGAGAATCCTTTCCCTGGAGCAGGCTCTGGACTTCATCGACAAGGACGAGCTTCTTGAGGTTACTCCGGTTTCCTTACGTATCCGTAAGAAAGAGCTGGATTCCAGACTTCGTAAGAGAGCGGCAATGAAATAAATTTTCATAAAATGACATAAGAACCGCCGGTTCACTCTTGATTTGAGAGTAAACCGGCGGGTTCTTTGTCGTTTTTCTATTCTGTTTTCTATTCGTTTGTCGTTCCGCCATGGAAGCCGTAATACGTCTCTCCCGCTGCAAGATCCACGCCGTTTGCCGCTGCAAGAGTATGAATCGTGACAAGCTCATACCCGCGGTTGATCAGCTCCGGCACGATCGTTGCACACGATTCTACGGTCGTCTCGTGGATATCATGCATCAGGATAATGTCTCCCGGGCTTACACTGTCGAGAACGGCGCTGATGTTTGCCTGTACATTTTTTGTCTGCCAGTCCAGGGTATCGACATCCCACATGATGCTCGGGCGGCCGATAGATGCGAGCAGTTCATCGGTGCTGTTTCCATACGGGAAACGGATGACAGTTGCACCCTGTCCGTTGTTGTACTGGGCGATCAGATCATCCGTCATCTGGAACTGGGCAAGGCCGTCGTCGGTGCTCAGTTCTTTCATATTCGGATGCGCATAGGAGTGGTTTCCAAGCTCACAGCCGATCGCCGCCATGCGCGGGATCACATCTGCACCGTATTTTTCCACATTGCTGCCGAGCATAAAGAACGTCGCCTGTGCCCCGTACTGCTCCAGCGTATCGAGAAGCGTGCTGGTATAGACGCCTGGGCCGTCATCAAAGGTCAGGGCTACCATCATCGAGCCGTTGCGGTCTGGCTGGTAAACACCCTGGTCATCAAAGTAACAGCCTTTTCCGCCGATCGCTTTCCAGCCGGTCGCCATGTAACCATTGGAATCAAAATGGTACTGGTTTCCGTCGATATCTGCCCAGCCGTTGACGTAGTACGTTGTGGCATCCGTTGCGTACCACCAGCCCGACGAGCTGTACTGCCATCCCGGCGTCTCATTCGGCGGCGTGGTCTCCGCAAGCTTCTTAATTCCCGCATTTCCCGATCCATCCTCCGCCTCCGGCGCCGTCTCGCTCACCGTCTTTGCGGCTGTGTCATTACTCAGTACAATTCCTTTTTTCGCAAGCTGCGCTCCCGCAAATTTCCAGATAAGCGCAAGAAAAAGAAGGCCGATTACCACACACAGGGAAATCCTTGATACTTTCTGCATCATCTGTCTGCGGCGCATCTGCTTTCTTCTCTGTTTCAATGATTTTCTTTCCATATGATCTGTTTATACTCCATCGTCCCGCCCCTTTGCGGAACTTTCTTCCATCGTAACACAAACGTTTTTCGACATTTTTCTACTTACTATCATAACGTGATCTGACCTAAGATGCAAGGCACAAATTCTTACATTTTTCCACTTCTGGTAAATTAATGTTTATCGTTTCTTAACATCTTGTCACAAAAAAAGAGTGACTCTGCACCCATGGTAAAAGCGGATACAAAATCACTCCTTGTCACTCTCTTTTAAAAAACCTGGTTTCTTTCTGGTGCTTTGCCACCAAATCACAGGTCTTCCACCTGTCCAGCCTGATTATCCTCTCTGCTTAAGAGTAACTGCAAAATTTTAACGTTGCCAGAACAACAGAAGCAAACACCTTATGCCTCATGTCCTATTTTAGGAAGAGATTTCTCTCTTGGTATTTCTATTGTACGCAGAGTTCTCAGAAATATCAACCGTTTTCTCAAAATCACTTCGACAGCTCAACGCCCTTCAGGAAATCGCTGCCCATCACCCATTTTTCGTTTTCCAGCGTCACAACGGACTCGAGTTTCCAGGTGACGGTCTCTATTTTGGTTTTGCGGAAGAAATGGAGGAAACGGGTTCGTCGCTCGATCGCAGCGGTCACGTTGGTTTCGATCTTCATCTGGTTGGATTCGTTGGTTACGGTTGTGGAGACGCTGCTCACGGTGATGCTGGTGATTCCGGTGTTGGTGTCGCTGTTCAGGTAGGCATCGCAGAGCTGCTGGTACTGTTCTTTGGCGGTTTTCTGTACGGCGGTGTCGACGGAAAATTCGTTTTTGATGGTGCTGAAGGATTTTCCGGCGGCTGCGGCTGTGAATACCTTGTCCAGGGACTCTTCTGCGCGGTCGGCGATGGTTTTGCCGGTGGAATCGTTGAGTTTTAAATCCGGCAGGAATTCCATGCTGCTGTTGTCCTGCACGAGGATGATCTCGCGGTATGGGTCTTTCTGTTTTTCGGTCAGTTCAATGGTGTGGCCGCCGAGGAAGAGATACGGGATTTTGTAGATGCTGACGTTATCTGCCGTCTCTTTTAAATACTTTTTCCCGACCTGCACGCCGTCCAGATAGAACGAGGCATCCGCCGGGACGGTGATTTCGACATCCGTCACGCAGCTGTCTTTCGGCACAACGTACCACTCTTTGAAGTTCCATTTTACGGTATCCCCGGCGGCGATCTCCAATGTTTCTTCCTGCGAGTCGCTCATGCCTTTTAACGTGTACCGCACAGTATAAATCCTGTTTTCCCCGGTCTCAAGATTCTGTTTTCTGCGCATGAAAAAGCTCTTGATCTCCGGTGTTTCCTGCCCGTCAGTGCCGTCCTGTTTTGCTTTCCAGGTCATTGCATTGACGTAGTTCTTCCGCGACAGAAACGTGCTGTCCGGGAACTGGCATACATCGTACGCGCTGTTCCAGTCTCCTGCCAGGCATGCTTCCACGTAATTCCGTCCTGCCGCCTGCGGCGCATACAGATACGCGCCTGCCATAAAAAATACGGCGCACAGAATCAGAAACAGACTGAGATTCACGATCAGAATCCGCAGACTCATCGGCAGATCACGAAATTTTGCCGCCCGTATTTTCACAGAAAGCTCCATCGTTTCTTCTCCGTCTTTTTCCACATGGCGGAATCTTTTTCCTTTTCTTTTCCACTTCTGGAGCATAGTTTACCTCATCTTTTCCTCTTATTTAGACTGTTCTTTCACCGCATACGTATGCACCCGGTCGCTCTTCTGGCTGTATGCCTCTCCCTCGGAATAATACTCCTCCGATGTCGTGGAAAAACGCGTAATCGTCTCTTTCACACGCTCTCCCGCCGTTTGCTGGTGGAGAAACAGCGCTGCAATCATCAGAATCACAAATATATCCAGAATCAGTACCGCCGCATTTGCCACGATGCCAGGTAATTTTTTTATCCACATAGGCTTCCCTCTTTTCTGTCTCCATTGTAACAAAATGCTCCCGAAAACACAAGGAAAGCAGAGACCCCGGCGAACCGAAAATTCTCTGCTTTTCACAAATGACATATTTATTTTTTAACCTTGTTTCAATCCACAGTCGGTAATTTCACAGAGTCTGACATGTCAGCAGAATGCTGACTGTGGTTTGCCTCATGTCAGTGGGGGATACCGATTTCTCTCCGCCCGCCACTGCCGTTAACTTTCTTATTTGCAATTCATCTCACCACCTATAGAGGTGGGAGAATCCTTGCTATTATTTGGTGAAGGGTTTACTCCTCGGTATCATCCTTTGACGGAATCATTTCCTCAAAGTCGAAGTCGAGCATCGGCTCTTCCTCTTCAGCTGACGGCTCTTCAACCGGAGCTTCTGCCATCGGAGCTGCCGGAGCATCGTCCTCAAGATCTTCGGTCAGAATCAGATCCTCGTCCTCTTCTTCCTCGATCATGCTGTCGGTATTCAGATGAATGTTGCTGTAGCACTTCATACCGGTACCGGCCGGGATCGGTTTACCGATGATAACGTTCTCTTTCAGGCCTACCAGATGGTCAACCTTACCCTTGATAGCAGCGTCGGTCAGAACCTTGGTGGTCTCCTGGAAGGATGCTGCGGACAGGAAGGAATCGGATGCCAGGGATGCTTTGGTGATACCAAGCAGTACCTGTTTTCCTTCTGCCGGCTCTTTGCCTTCTGCGATCAGAGCTTTGTTGGTCTCGTCGTAATCCAGGAAGTCTACCATGTCGCCCGGAAGGAATTCGGTATCTCCGTTTTCCTCGATGCGGATCTTCTTCAGCATCTGGCGAACGATAACCTCGATATGCTTATCGTTGATTTCTACACCCTGCAGACGGTAAACTCGCTGTACCTCGCGGATCATGTAATCCTGAACGGCACGTACACCTTTGATCTTCAGGATATCATGCGGGTTGACAGAACCCTCGGTCAGCTCGTCTCCGGCTTCCAGAACTGTTCCGTCTGCGATCTTAATACGGGATCCGTAAGGGATCAGGTATGTCTTGGATACGCCGTCTTCCGGATTGGTAACAACGATTTCGCGTTTCTTCTTGGTGTCTTTGATCTGTGCAACACCGGCGATTTCGGTGATGATGGCAAGTCCTTTCGGCTTTCTTGCCTCGAAAAGCTCCTCGACACGAGGAAGACCCTGTGTGATATCTCCACCGGCAACACCACCGGTATGGAAGGTACGCATGGTCAGCTGTGTACCAGGCTCACCGATCGACTGTGCTGCGATAATTCCGACAGACTCACCAACCTGTACTGCCTCGCCGGTTGCCATGTTGGCACCATAGCATTTTGCGCAGATTCCGTTACCGGAACGGCAGGTAAGAATGGTACGGATTTTTACTTTTGTATAATGCTCACCGTTCTCGTTGATGCCGTCTTTGATGACACGGGCAGCACGTTTCGGGGTGATCATATGGTTTGCTTTTACAATGACGTTGCCGTCCTTGTCTTTGATCGTCTCGCAGGAGAAACGGCCTGTGATACGATCCTGCAGACTCTCGATCTGCTCTTTTCCGTCTGTGAACTCGCTGACCCACATACCCGGAATTTCGTCCTTGCCCTCGGCACAGTCGATTTCACGGATGATCAGGTCCTGAGAAACGTCTACCAGACGACGGGTCAGGTAACCAGAGTCGGCGGTACGAAGCGCGGTATCGGACATACCTTTTCGTGCTCCATGTGCGGACATGAAGTATTCCAGTACCTGAAGACCTTCACGGAAGTTTGACTTGATCGGCAGCTCGATGGTGTGTCCGGTTGTATCGGCCATCAGTCCTCGCATACCGGCCAGCTGTTTGATCTGCTTATCGGAACCACGGGCTCCGGAGTCAGCCATCATGAAGATGTTATTGTATTTATCCAGTCCGTCGAGCAATGCTTTTGTCAGCGCATCGTCGGTCTTCTTCCAGGTATCTACAACCTCTTTGTAACGCTCTTCGTCTGTAATCAGACCACGTTTGAAGTTTCTTGTAATCTTGTCTACCGTTGCCTGTGCTTCGGCGAGCATCTCCGGCTTCTGCGGCGGCACGGTCATATCGGAAATGGATACGGTCATGGCTGCACGGGTGGAGTATTTATATCCGGTTGCCTTGATATAGTCCAGAACCTCTGCGGTTTTGGTAGCTCCGTGTGTATTGATGACTTTTTCCAGAATCTGTTTCAGCTGTTTCTTTGCAACGAGGAAATCAACCTCAAGCGCAAGCTCGTTACCCGGAACCGTACGGTCTACGTATCCCAGATCCTGCGGCAGAATCTCATTGAAGAGGAATCTTCCGAGTGTGGAGCTTACGTTCTGCTGCATTACAGTACCATCTTCCATCTCTTTTTCGCAGCGGATGGTAATCTTGGTCTGCAGGGTAATGTATCCGTTCTCGTATGCCAGGATGGCTTCGTTCATATCGCGGAAGAAGCTTCCTTCGCCCTTCTCGCCCGGACGCTCCTGTGTCAGATAGTAGATACCAAGAACCATATCCTGGGAAGGAACGGCTACCGGACCACCATCGGACGGTTTCAGCAGGTTGTTCGGAGAAAGAAGCATGAAACGGCACTCTGCCTGCGCTTCTACAGACAGCGGCAGATGGACAGCCATCTGGTCACCGTCGAAGTCGGCGTTGAATGCGGTACAAACCAGCGGGTGCAGCTTAATCGCTTTACCTTCTACCAGAATCGGCTCGAACGCCTGGATACCCAGACGATGCAGGGTAGGGGCACGGTTCAGCATAACCGGATGCTCTTTGATGACGTCCTCGAGAACGTCCCATACCTGCGGCTCGAGTTTCTCGACCATTTTCTTTGCATTTTTGATGTTATGTGCAGTGCCGTTGGAAACCAGCTCTTTCATAACGAACGGTTTAAACAGCTCGATTGCCATTTCTTTCGGCAGACCGCACTGGTAAATCTTCAGTTCCGGTCCTACGACGATAACAGAACGGCCGGAGTAGTCAACACGTTTACCAAGAAGGTTCTGACGGAAACGGCCGGATTTACCTTTCAGCATGTCGGACAGAGATTTCAGAGGACGGTTTCCAGGACCGGTTACCGGACGGCCGCGGGCGGCCGTTGTCGATCAGGGCATCAACTGCCTCCTGGAGCATACGTTTCTCGTTGCGCACGATGATATCCGGTGCACCGAGCTCCAGCAGTCTCTTCAGACGGTTGTTACGGTTGATGATACGGCGGTACAGGTCATTCAGGTCAGATGTTGCAAAACGTCCTCCGTCAAGCTGTACCATAGGACGCAGATCCGGCGGAATAACCGGAACCGCATCAAGAATCATCCACTCCGGACGGTTTCCGGACTCACGGAATGCCTCAACAACCTCAAGTCTCTTGATGATGCGGGCTCTCTTCTGTCCGGTAGAATCTTTAAGACCTGCCTTTAATTCAGCAGACTCTTTTTCCAGATCGATTGCCATCAGAAGCTCTTTGATGGATTCCGCACCCATACCTGCACGGAAGCTGTTTCCGAACTCCTCTCTGGCATCCTGGTATTCTTTCTCGGTCAGAACCTGTTTGTACTGTAATTTGGTATCGCCTGCATCAAGAACGATGTAGTTTGCGAAATACAGAACCTTTTCCAGAGTTCTCGGAGACAGATCCAGGATCAGTCCCATACGGGACGGAATTCCTTTGAAATACCAGATGTGGGATACCGGAGCTGCCAGCTCAATGTGTCCCATACGCTCACGGCGCACACTGGATTTTGTTACTTCTACGCCGCATCGGTCGCAGATTACGCCTTTGTAGCGAATTTTCTTATATTTACCGCAATGGCACTCCCAGTCTTTGCTTGGTCCGAAGATTCTTTCACAGAACAGACCGTCTTTTTCCGGCTTCAGCGTTCTGTAGTTGATGGTCTCCGGTTTTTTTACCTCGCCATGGGACCACTCCCGGATTTTCTCCGGGGAGGCAAGTCCTATTTTGATGGCATCAAAGCTCATCTGGTAATTTTCTTTTTTTGCTGTTTCTGGCATTTGATTACCCCTTTCCTCGCAAAGCGAAGATCTACAAGTTACATGTCATCATCTGAACTTTCATCCAGATCAAGATAAGAGTCTTCTTCTTCATCCTCTTCCACATCTACCATTTCTTCTCCGTCAAATTCTTTCTTGGAGAATCCATAGTCACCAAATCTCTCGTCCTCTCTGTCAGAGTAACGGTCTCCCTCGATGATGTGGTTCAGGTTGGTATCACCGTAATCAACTGATTCCATAATTTTAACTTCGGTATTGTCATCACGCAGTACGCGGACATCGAGTGCCAGGGACTGCAGCTCTTTCAACAATACTTTGAAGGATTCCGGAATACCAGGCTCCGGAATATTGTCGCCCTTGATGATGGCTTCGTATGTCTTCACACGGCCAACCACATCGTCAGACTTCACAGTCAGGATCTCCTGCAGCGTGTAGGATGCACCGTACGCCTCAAGAGCCCAAACCTCCATCTCTCCGAAACGCTGTCCACCGAACTGAGCTTTACCACCCAGAGGCTGCTGTGTAACGAGGGAGTATGGGCCGGTAGAACGGGCATGAATCTTATCGTCTACCAGGTGATGCAGTTTCAGGTAATGCATGTGTCCGATTGTCGTTCTTCCATCGAACGGCTCACCGGTACGTCCGTCGCGGAGCTGTACCTTACCGTCTCTTGCGATATCAACACCCTTCCACAGTTCTCTGTGATCCAGATGCTCTTCCAGATACTGATATACTTCCGGAAGCAGAATATCTTTATATTTCTCGGAGAATGCATCCCATTCCATGTTTACATAATCGTTTGCCAGTTCCAGGGTATCCTGAATATCTTTCTCGTTTGCGCCGTCGAAGATCGGAGTGGAAACGTTGAATCCAGCGCTGCTGCTGCAAGGCTCAGGTGGATCTCCAGCACCTGTCCGATGTTCATACGGGACGGCACACCCAGAGGGTTCAGCACGATGTCCAGCGGACGTCCGTTCGGCAGGAACGGCATATCCTCTACCGGAAGTACACGGGAAACGACACCCTTGTTTCCGTGACGACCAGCCATCTTATCGCCGACAGAGATTTTTCTCTTCTGTGCGATGTAGATGCGGACTGCCTGGTTTACTCCAGGAGAAAGTTCGTCGCCGTTTTCACGGGTAAATACTTTGGCGTCCACGATGATACCATACTCACCGTGCGGTACTTTCAGGGAAGTATCACGTACTTCTCTTGCTTTCTCGCCAAAGATGGCACGGAGCAGACGCTCCTCTGCGGTCAGCTCGGTTTCTCCCTTCGGAGTTACTTTTCCGACCAGAATATCACCGGCACGTACCTCTGCACCGATGCGGATGATTCCACGCTCGTCCAGGTCTTTTAAGGCTTCATCGCCGACGCCCGGAACGTCTTTTGTGATCTCTTCCGGTCCAAGCTTGGTGTCACGGGCCTCTGCCTCGTACTCCTCGATGTGGATGGAAGTGTAAACATCATCCTGTACCAGACGCTCGCTTAAGAGTACGGCGTCCTCGTAGTTATATCCTTCCCAGGTCATAAATCCGATCAGCGGGTTTTTACCAAGAGCAAGCTCGCCCTGGTAGGTAGACGGACCGTCTGCGATTACTTCGCCGGCCTCTACATGGTCACCTTTAAATACGATCGGTTTCTGGTTGTAGCAGTTGCTCTGGTTGCTTCGCATGAATTTGGTCAGATGGTAAACATCTTTTGTTCCGTCATCATTGTTCATGCGGATCTCGTTGGAGCAGGAATAGGAAATGGTTCCTGCTTTTTTTGCAACGACGCAGACACCGGAGTCTACGGCTGCTTTTGCTTCGATACCGGTTCCTACAACAGGAGCATCGGTGATCATCAGCGGTACGGCCTGACGCTGCATGTTGGATCCCATCAGCGCACGGTTCGCATCGTCGTTCTGAAGGAACGGGATCAGCGCCGTAGCAACGGAGAATACCATCTTCGGAGACACGTCCATGTAATCAAACATGTGCGGCTCGTAGGACTGGGTCTCATCCAGATAACGTCCGGAAACGTTCTTGTTGAGGAAGTGTCCTTCTGCATCCAGCGGCTCATTTGCCTGTGCTACATGGTAATTATCCTCTTCATCTGCGGTCATGTAGACTACTTCGTCGGTAACACGCGGATTTTTCGGATCTGATTTGTCAATTCTTCTGTATGGAGCCTCAACGAAGCCATACTCGTTGATGCGCGCATACGATGCCAGAGAGTTGATCAGACCGATGTTCGGTCCCTCAGGAGTCTCGATCGGGCACATTCTTCCGTAATGGGAGTAGTGTACGTCTCGAACCTCGAATCCGGCACGGTCACGGGACAGACCGCCAGGTCCAAGGGCGGAAAGACGTCTCTTGTGCGTCAGCTCTCCAAGCGGGTTATTCTGATCCATGAACTGGGACAGCTGGGAAGATCCGAAGAACTCTTTGATTGCAGCTGTAACCGGTTTGATATTGATCAGGGACTGCGGAGAAATTCCGTCGATGTCCTGTGTTGTCATACGCTCACGTACCACACGCTCCATACGGGACAGACCGATGCGGTACTGGTTCTGAAGCAGCTCACCTACGGCACGGATTCTACGGTTGCCCAGGTGGTCGATATCATCGGCATTTCCTGCGCCGTATTCCAGATGCATGTTGTAGTTGATGGAAGCGAAAATATCTTCCTTTGTGATATGTTTCGGAATCAGGTCGTGAATATCACGTTTGATCGCCTGTTTGATCTCTTCGATATCGGTATTTTCCTCCAGGATCTTTTCCAGAACCGGATAGTATACTTTCTCGTTGATGCCAAGTTCTTCCTCGTCAACATCTACCCATGCTTTCAGATCTACCATTAAGTTGGAAAGAACTTTTACGTTTCTCTCCTCTGTCTGAATCCATACATACGGTACTGCTGCGTTCTGAATCTTGTCTGCGAGTTCCAGAGTAACGGTGGTGCCTTTTTCTGCAAGGATTTCACCGGTGGACGGATCTACAACATCCTCAGCGAGGATCTGGTTGCGGATACGGCTGCGCAGTGCAAGTTTCTTGTTGAATTTATAACGGCCTACCTTTGCCAGGTCATAGCGACGCGGGTCAAAGAACATGCTCATGATGAGGCTCTCTGCATTTTCTACTGCGAGAGGCTCGCCCGGACGAATTTTCTTGTACAGCTCGAGAAGACCTTCCTGATAGTTGGTGGAAGTATCTTTGGTGAAGCTTGCAAGAATCTTCGGCTCTTCACCGAACAGCTCTACGATCTCTGCATTGGAGCTTACTCCAAGTGCACGGATGAGGACTGTGATCGGAACTTTTCTGGTACGGTCTACGCGGACATAGAAGACGTCGTTGGAATCGGTCTCGTACTCCAGCCATGCTCCACGGTTCGGGATTACGGTACAGGAGAACAGTCTCTTTCCGAGCTTATCATGTGCGATGCCGTAATAAATACCAGGGGAACGTACCAGCTGGCTGACGATTACTCGCTCTGCACCATTGATAACGAATGTTCCTGTTGCTGTCATCAACGGCAGATCACCCATGAAAATTTCGTGCTCTGTGATCTCGTCTTTTTCCTTATTATATAATCTTACTTTTACCTTTAACGGTGCCGCATAAGTAGCGTCACGCTGTTTACACTCTTCGATTGAGTATTTTACGTCATCTTCACACAGTGTAAAGTCTACGAATTCAAGGCTCAGCCGTCCGCCGTAGTCGGAGATTGGTGAAATGTCATCAAAGACTTCCTTGAGTCCGCTTCTCAGGAACCAGTCATAGGAATCCTTCTGGACTTCAATCAAGTTGGGCATTTCCAATACTTCTTTTTGTCTCTGGTAACTCATTCGCATACTTTTTCCGGTAGGTATCGGACGTATTCTGTTTTTCTCCATTGACGTTGTCACCCCTTGTGTTATAATATATTTATTACCGCTCATGCCTGAACAAAAGGTTTTAGGCATATCTTGCCATAATAGTGCATTTTCTAGATTATCATGTTTTTTCAAGTGTGTCAACAAAACAGATTGTATTTTTTTCAGTACAATCTGTTTTTTTACTGGTTTTTCTTCCGTGACCCTGTTAGAATAATACTTTAGATGTGATTGAAAGCACCGAATTTTCAGAAAAAACCGCCTGTTTGATTTTTTTATTTTTCAAATCAAACAGGCGGTTTTTTTATTCTAATTTTTTAATATTTCAGAGCTCCATCCCGATTTCGCTTATGCCGCGTCGAATCGTTCTTTTTAATGCTGAATATTGTCAGCCATCATGTCCATAAAGCTCCATGGTTTCAGAACTTTGTTGATCTCTGCAAACACTTTATCATCGTAGTTGTGTTTTACTTCCGTTTTGCGGTCAAACACCATGGTATCCGCATCCTCTGCTTCTACTTCCGGCCAGTGCGGGAGTCCGGCATGATCCGGGGTGCCGTTCTTTGCGAAGGCGAGAAGTGCTCCGAAGATTTCTCTTTCCAGTTTATCGCTGACATCCGGGATGCCACAAATTTCTACGAGATCTGCGTTTCCGAAGAAATATGGGATATCGGAGCAGTGCCATGCCGGCTTGCCGTGCTGGAACGGGAATTCCAGAGCGAAGTTGTAGAGATATGCTTTGCCGCCGCCTTTTGCGAACAGTTTGGCAAGTTTTACGGTCGGCTCACGCATTGCACGGTCGATCGCAAGAACATCCACGCCGTTCTTCTCCGGATATGCTGCTTTGAAAGCATCCAGAACGTTTTCGGTCATTGTCTCCATAAACCTTTTTGAGGATTTCCAGAATCTCTTCTGCGGTCAGTTTGTTCTTATCATAAGCTGCCGGTGCAAACGTTGCGAACTCGCCGTATACGGTTCCGATCATCATCGGAATCTGATGTGCATGCTCACGGAAGCCTGCGTCGAATGGATTTCCGCAGAAGTAATCGCCCTTTTTCGGGCCGCCGCCGATGTAGCCGCCACTCTGTGCGATAGCCGGGGATACCTTTGCATATGCTGCGGCAAGCTGCGGATACGGTACGGTTTCCAGCTGCACCACATCATCAAAGCCAAGCTCTTTCATCATTGCCGTGACAATCTCTGTTCCGTCTTTTTCTCCTGCGCCGAGCGGATCCCCTTCCATCACACCGCTCATGACAAGACCTTTCTGGAACAGACCGTCTGCTGATGGAATCTGCATCCAGGTCAGTCACCTTCAT
>ENA-OQJT01000142-OQJT01000142.1-human-gut-metagenome-genome-assembly--contig:-NODE-142-length-17459-cov-0.810755_pt1 | contig 17459 bp, 24 predicted proteins | sample MGYA00242612_ERZ504779 | MGnify/ENA primary metagenome ERZ504779 (study PRJEB26092, sample SAMD00036366) | human gut metagenome | host: Homo sapiens | study: EMG produced TPA metagenomics assembly of...
CGAATCGACAACGGTTCGCTTTGCGATGCAGCTTGGCTACGCGGGGATATCCGGAGTTCCAGCGCGCACTGGAGGAGATGGTGATGAACCGTCTGAATTCGGTGCAGCGGATGCAGTTTACGTATGGCCGCGTGCCCGCAGGGGAGAAATTCTGGAGACCGTCCTGCAGTCGGATATTGAAAAAATCAAGATGACGCTGGAAGAAGTGGACCGGAGCGCCTTTGAGCGCGCTGCGGATACGATTCTTTCTGCGCGGACCATTTACATTGTCGGCATTCGGAGCTGCGCGCCGCTTGCGAGCTTTCTGGCGTTCTATCTCCATATGATTTTCCCGGATGTGCGCCAGGTACAGACAAACAGTTCCAGCGAGATTTTCGAGCAGATGATCCGCATCACGGAGGATGATGTGGTGATCGGCATCAGCTTCCCGCGGTATTCGATGCGTACGATGAAGGCACTGGAATTTGCGAACAGCCGCAAAGCGAAGGTGATTACGATCACAGACAGTGTGCATTCACCGATGAATGTTTATGCAGCCTGTACGCTGATTGCCAAGAGCGATATGGCATCGATCGTCGATTCTCTGGTGGCCCCTTTGAGTGTAATCAATGCGCTTGTCGTGGCGCTCTGCATGAAACGCCAGGCGGATGTGAAAAAGACACTTGAGAGCATGGAAAAACTGTGGGATGAGTACCAGGTTTACAGCAACGATGAAATCAACGGGCTGGACGATGCACGTCCATGGGCGGAAAAAAGGCAGCTCTGCCGGTAAAGGAGAAAGCATGAGAAAAGCAGCAGTAATCGGCGGAGGCGCCGCCGGAATGATGACCGCCGTGCTTGCCGCCGGCGAAAAGACAGAGATTCATCTCTATGAAAAAAATGAAAAGCTGGGAAAGAAGCTGTTTATCACAGGAAAGGGCCGCTGCAATGTGACAAACGACTGCCCGACAGAAGAGTTCTTCACGAATGTGGTGACAAACCCGAAATTTCTGTACAGCTCCGCCTACAGCTTTGACAGCGCCCAGGTGCAGGAGTTTTTTCGAAGCGGCAGGTGTCCGCTTAAAAGTGGAGCGCGGAAACCGTGTCTTCCCGGAGTCAGATCACTCCTCGGATATTATCCGCGCGCTGGAGACGGAACTGAAACGGAAAAATGTGCAGGTGCATAAGAATACAAAAGTAAAAGAGCTTCTTTTCGAAGGAGACCGCGTGAAAGGAATCCGCCTGGAAAACGGGAAGAGCTTTTTTACAATGATGTCGTTGTCGCAACCGGCGGTATGTCGTACCAGACGACGGGGTCGGATGGAGACGGCTACCGTTTCGCAGAAGGGGCAGGACTTGCCGTCACTCCGCTCCGCCCGGCGCTGGTGCCGCTGGAAACAGAGGAAGCGTACATCCGTGAGCTGCAGGGACTCTCCCTGAAAAATGTGACGATGACGATTAAAAACGGCAAAAAAACGCTGTTCGATGGATTCGGCGAGATGCTGTTTACACATTTCGGAATTTCCGGCCCGCTGGGGCTTTCTGCGAGCTCCACATCGGAAAAGCACTGGAACAGCAGCCGTTGAAAGGATATCTGAACCTGAAGCCGGCACTCACGGAAGAACAGCTGGATGCGCGGATCCTGCGTGAATTTGAGGAAAACCGGAACAAACAGTTCCGCAACGTGATCAACAGTCTGTTCCCGGCGAAACTGCTTCCGGTGATGCTCTCTCTTGGCGGGATCGACCCGTACAAACAGGTCAATGCCGTATCGAAAGCGGAGCGTCAGCACTTTGAAGAGCTGATCACGCATTTCCCGTTTACAGTAACCGGAACACGGGGCTTCCGTGAAGCAATTATCACACAGGGTGGTGTTTCCGTGAAAGAGATCCGTCCGGGCACGATGGAGACAAAGAAAAAAGAAGGTCTGTACTTCGTAGGAGAAGTGCTCGATCTCGATGCACTGACCGGCGGCTTCAATCTGCAGATTGCCTGGCAAGTGCCCACGCTGCAGCCGAAGAGATCCGGGCAAAGGCAGAACAGGAATAAAATATGGATCACAGATTTTAGAATTTTCAGGAGGAAGAGAGAAGATGAGTTTTAATCTTGCAATTGACGGACCGGCAGGCGCTGGCAAAAGTACAATCGCAAAACGTGTGGCAAAGGAGCTTTCGTTTGTCTACGTTGATACAGGAGCAATGTACCGTGCCATGGGAATCTATTTTTCAGATCTTGGCATTGCACCGGAAGAGCAGGAAAAATTGAGGCAGCCTGCAAAGATGTGAAAATTTCCATTTCCTACGAAAACGGAGAGCAGCAGGTTTATTTAAATGGCGTCAATGTCACCGGAAGACTGCGCACCGAGGAGGCTGGAAAGATGGCATCCGCGACAAGCGCCTATCTGGAAGTACGGAAAAAACTCGTGGAGCTGCAGCAGGAGATGGCGGAGAATACGGATCTTGTGATGGACGGCCGCGATATCGGAACTGCCGTTCTGCCGAACGCACCGTTGAAAGTCTATCTGACAGCAAGTGCCCATGTCCGCGCACTGCGCCGCTGGAAAGAGCTGACCGAAAAGGGACAGACAGCCGATCTTGCGAAAATCGAGGAAGATATCAATGAGCGTGATTATCAGGACATGCACAGAGAGCATTCCCCGCTGGTACAGGCAGAAGACGCCGTACTCGTTGACAGCTCTGAAATGACGATCGATGAGGTTGTGGAAAAGATCTTAAGCCTTGCCCGCGAGCGCATGTAAACGCGGCAGAGAAAAGAGGAGAAGAAAAACAGATGGAAGTAACTGTTGCAAAAAGTGCAGGCTTCTGCTTCGGCGTCAAACGGGCGGTCGATACGGTATACCGTGAAATTGAGAGCGGTGAAAAGCCGGTCTACACCTTCGGGCCGATTATTCACAACGAACAGGTTGTGGAGGATCTCGAAAACCGCGGCGTGCAGGTGATCCATTCGGAAGATGAACTAGAGGGGCTTTCCGGCGGAACCGTTGTGATCAGGTCGCATGGCGTGTCGCGGGATGTCTGTGAAAAGATCGAAGCGCGCGGCATGAAGATTGTAGATGCGACGTGCCCGTTTGTCAAGAAGATCCACCGGATTGTGGACAAGGAGGGCAGAAAAGGCCGCCACGTCGTCATCATCGGAAGCGTGGATCATCCGGAGGTACAGGGCATCATGGGATGGGCGAGCGGCCCGGTTACCGTGATGCATACCGCCGAAGAAGCGGAAAGTTTTGTGCCCGAAAATGGAAAACCAATATCTATTGTGGCACAGACGACATTTAATTACAACAAATTTAAAGATTTAGTTGAAATTTTTTTGAAAAAGAGTTATGATAGTACTGTTTTAAAGACTATCTGCAACGCTACCGAGGAAAGACAGACGGAAGCGAGAGCAATTGCCAGGAAGGTTGATGCCATGTTTGTCGTGGGAGGCAGACATAGTTCAAACACGCAAAAGCTGTATGAGATATGTAAAGAAGAATGTAAAAATACTTACTTTATAGAGACACTCGTTGATTTGGAATCTAAGCCTTTTCAATCATTTGGTCGCGTAGGTATTACAGCTGGGGCATCCACCCCGAATAAAATAATTGAGGAGGTTCAAAAAAATGTCAGAAATGAGTTTTGAACAAATGCTGGATGAATCATTTAAAACAATCAGAAACGGAGAAGTCGTTGAGGGTACTGTAATCGATGTCAAAGACGATCAGATTATCCTGAATATCGGATACAAAGCCGATGGTATTCTTACCAAAAACGAATATTCCAACGATTCTTCCATCGATCTTCACACCGTTGCACAGCCAGGTGACAAAATGGAAGTCAAAGTTCTGAAAGTAAATGATGGAGAGGGACAGGTCCTTCTTACTTACAAGAGACTTGCTGCTGAAAAAGGCAACAAGAGACTCGAGGAAGCATTCGAGAATCATGAAGTTCTGAAAGCAAAAGTAACACAGGTACTGAACGGAGGATTATCCGTAGTTGTTGAGGAGACCAGAGTATTCATTCCGGCCAGCCTTGTATCTGATGTATATGAAAAAGATCTGTCTAAATATGCAGATCAGGAAATTGAATTCGTTATTACCGAGTTCAACCCGAGAAGAAGACGCATCATCGGTGACCGCAAACAGCTCATCGTTGCTGAGAAGAAGAAACTGCAGGAAGAACTGTTCGCACGCATCGCAGTTGGCGATGTTGTAGAGGGAACTGTTAAGAATGTTACCGATTTCGGCGCATTCATCGATCTGGGCGGAGCTGACGGACTGCTTCACATCTCTGAGATGTCCTGGGGCCGCGTAGAGAACCCGAAAAAAGTATTCAAAGTTGGTGAGACTGTAAAAGTTCTGATCAAAGACATCAACGGCGACAAGATCGCTCTTTCCTTAAAATTCCCGGAAGAGAATCCGTGGCTGAACGCTGCTGACAAATACGCTGTAGGCAACGTAGTAGAAGGCTGTGTTGCCCGTATGACTGACTTTGGTGCATTCGTTGAGCTTGAGCCGGGCGTAGATGCACTGCTTCATGTTTCCCAGATCTCCAGAGAGCACGTTGAGAAACCGTCTGATGCACTGAAAATCGGACAGGAAATCACTGCAAAAGTAGTTGATTTCAACGAGGAAGACAAAAAAATCTCTCTGAGCATGAAAGCTCTGGAAAACGAAGAGCCAGTAGAAGAGTAAGAATAATTTAACTTGCAGGTGCTGCAGTTGGATGATTAGAATGCCGTAGACAACCGGGTTTCCTGAACAGACAGGAAACCTGTTGCCTGCGGTATTTTCTTATCATCCTGTTTTTGGCACCAGAAAAGAAAAAGGGGATGAAAGTTTATGTGGGAGACGAAGATTCTGGGTGTGGATCTGTACCACGTTCTAGCATGGTTCTGGCTGTACAGCTTCTGCGGATGGATCTGGGAGAGTTCCTATGTATCGATCCGGCAGAAAAAACTGGTCAACCGCGGTTTTGTCAATGGTCCGCTGCTGACACTGTACGGCACCAGCGCTGTTATGGTATACTTGATCCTGCGCCCGTTTGAAGCGAACGTCTGGGCACTGTATTTCGGAGGTGTCATTGTAGCGACGGTTCTGGAATATGTACCGGCGTGCTGATGGAGACCATTTTTCATGCGCACTGGTGGGACTACAGCAATCAGAAGTTTAATTTTCAGGGAAAGATCTGCCTCAGCAGTTCGATTGCCTGGGGATTCTTTACACTGGGGCTGTTCTATATTCTGCAGCCGATTGCCGTGAAAGTAGTGAATCTTGTTTCGGATACTACAGGAGAGATCATTGTTTCCGTTGTTACCGTCTGCTATCTGGTAGATTTTGGATTTTCCGCAGCCGCAGCATTCCAGCTGGGACAGAAGATCGCGCAGTCTGGAGAAAACGTGGGGAGAATTTCTGAAATATCTGCAGAAATCCCGCTTTAACCAGCTTGCCGAGGAGATGAATGCGAAAGTACAGCAGTATCGTGCAGAGTATTCCAGAGATAAGATGAAAGAATATCTGGCCGAGAAGCGCCAGACACTGTCTGAGGCAATGGAGCAGATGCAGAAGCTGGAGAAGGAGCGGAAAGAAGCCGAGGGAAGAAGAAATCCGCTTTTCGAGTCGAAGAACCGCCTGATGGAGTTCGGAGCAGAGCAGAAGGAACGCCTGACCGAGTTCGGAGCAGAGCAGAAAGAACGGTTTGCGGCACTTGGATTTGATGTGCGCAGTGATAAGATGCCGGATCTTAAAGAGCTGCTGGAGCGCTTTGACCAGATGACAAAACCGCAGCTTCCGACCAACTGGCTGATGCGCCTGACAACGAAACGTTATCTGCGCGCCTATCCGCATCTGCAGGGAACGCATCATGCTTCTCTGAAAAAGGAAGAAAAAAAAGGCAGAAGAGAAAAAATAAAGGACTGCTTGGAAAGGACAGTCCCGGAAAAACGGCCGTGCATGCAAAAACGTGTACGGCTGTTTTATTTTCTGGTTTTGCTATCGTCTTTGAAAAAGAGCTGAAGCTCGGAACAGAGATACTCTTTCAGGAGATCTTCCTGCGAAAGAAAGGCATCGGACCACTCAAAATAGTAAGGGCGGCTTTTGAAATCCTCGCGGAAGGCCGGGGTGAAAAACTCTTTCTGCTGCGGAAGAAATGTACCGGTCCGCCGCTGATAGCAGTTGGCAGCCTTTGCTTTCTGACGGTGTTCCGGATCGACAAACGCGCCAACGCTCTTGTGAACAGCCTGATCCTCCAGCGGAAGATAATAGTAATTCTTATAGTCCGGGAAGAAATATTTCAGCTCCGCCGTATGCGTCTGCAGGGAGAGAGAAACCCGTGAACCAAAGGCTGTAAGAGAACCATCCGCGCAGACACGGGAGAGGAAAACCGGAACTTCCCGCTCGGGCTGCAGTGAAACTTCCAGTGTCTGTCCGGTAAAACGACACGACTGGACAGAAAAATCGCCGTGAAACAGGGCAGGAAGCGCGAGCAGTTCCAGAACAGAACCCATGCCGAGGACATCCTCATAATTGTGAAGGAAAAGCAGTTCCAGTTTCTTTTCATCCAGTGTCTGAAGATAGTCGTGGTAAACAAAAATCAACTGTTTTCCGTTAAGTTGATCCTTCCGTGGGAATGAGAGATACTGTTCCACATTTTTCTGTTTCATTGAAGAAAGTCCCAGGATTGACTGAAACGGGCGGAGTGCCTGATAAAGATCCAGGGATGCGATTGACGAAAGCGGATCTTCCATCTGATAAAACAGTGCTTTGTGTGTGAGGTAAGGAAGATCAAATGTCGTTCCATTAAAATGCACCAGCTGCTTCACGTCGGAAAGAAACGTGAAAAAAGAGACAAGCATCTCTTTTTCTTCGGTCGGTCGATCAAGAAACCACTGGCGCAGTGTGAAAGCATCCGCGGCCGGGTCAAAGAACAGCGCACCAATCAGATAGAGATGCGAGGTACGCCAGGAAAGGCCGGTCGTCTCAATATCGAAAAAGACATCGCCGTTTCTCAGATACATCTGAAGATCGGCAGAGAGAGCAGCGGGGGTAGAATCTATGATCTGCATAAGGTTTTTTGTCTCCTTTGAAAAACTTTTTTGAATCTAAAGATATTATAAGACGAAAAAATCTGACATGCAAGAAAGACAGCGACTAATCGTTGCGTGATGAGAAAAGTTCTGCTATAATAGAATGTGCGTTCGCTTTCGAAAAAAAGAAAACGGCGCTTTGGAGGAAAAACATGATTGCATTTATCAAAGGAACTGTAGATTCTCTTTCGGAAGGAAAAATGATTCTCGAAAGCCATGGAATCGGCTATGAGCTGAATATTCCAGCGAGTATGTTCGACGCAGGCATCCGGGAGGGAGAAGAGTTAAAGATATATACCCATATGAGTGTGCGGGAAGACGGAATTTCCCTATTCGGCTTTCTGTCCCGTGAAGATCTTGAAATATACCGTATGCTGATCGGCGTAAGCGGCATCGGACCAAAAGCGGCGCTTGCGGTGCTGTCCACGCTTACTGCAGACAATCTGCGCTTTGCCGTCCTCTCGGAAGATGTCCAGGCGATTGCCAAAACACCGGGCATCGGAAAGAAGACCGCGCAGAAGCTGATTCTGGAATTAAAAGACAAATTCGACCTGCAGGAAGCGTTCGAGCAGAAGCTGGCAGGAAATCAGGCGGCTGCGGCGGTACGGCAGGCAGGCGAACCGGATGCCTTCCAGGATGCGGTACAGGCGCTGACTGCGCTTGGCTACTCCGGAACGGAAGCACTGCAGGCAGTAAAGAAAGTCGAAATCACCGAAGGCATGGACAGCGAGGCTGTGCTGAAAGCGGCATTGAAGCATATGTTTTAGCAGATGGTCCTAAATTGTGGAAGAAGGAAACCTTATAACGATGGAAAGAAGAATTATCACAACTGACGTTCTCGAGGAGGACGTGAAAATCGAAGGTTCGCTCCGTCCCCAGCACCTGGACGACTACATCGGACAGGAAAAGACGAAAAAAGAACCTGAAAGTATATATTGAAGCAGCAAAACAGCGAAGTGATGTTCTCGATCATGTGCTGTTTTACGGCCTCCGGGACTTGGAAAAACAACGCTGGCGGGCATCATTGCAAATGAGATGGGAACCCATATGAAGGTAACGAGCGGCCCGGCGATCGAAAAACCGGGTGAGATGGCAGCGATCCTCAACAATCTGCAGGAGGGCGACGTCCTGTTTGTTGATGAGATCCACCGCCTGAACCGCCAGGTCGAGGAGGTTCTTTACCCAGCGATGGAGGATTTTGCGATTGATATCATGATCGGAAAAGGCTCTTCGGCGCGCTCGATCCGCCTGGATCTGCCGAAGTTTACGCTGGTCGGCGCAACAACGCGTGCAGGTCTTTTGACTGCCCCGCTCCGCGACCGGTTCGGTGTCATCCACCATCTGGAATTTTACACGGAGGAAGAATTGGCCAACATTATCCTGCACTCCTCAAAAGTACTGAATGTGGAGGTGGATCCGCAGGGAGCGCTTGAGATGGCGCGCCGTTCCAGGGGGGACACCGCGTCTGGCAAACCGGATTTTAAAGCGTGTCCGCGACTTTGCCCAGGTGAAATACGATGGAAGAATCACAAAAGAGGTCGCATCATTTGCTCTCGATCTGCTGGAAGTAGACCGTTACGGACTGGATCAGACTGACCGGCTGCTTCTTACCACCATTATGGAAAAGTTCCAGGGCGGTCCGGTGGGACTCGATACCCTGGCAGCATCGATTGGAGAAGATGCCGGCACCATCGAAGATGTCTACGAGCCGTTCCTGATCAAATCCGGATTTATCAACCGCACTCCGCGCGGAAGAGTGGCAACGGAATTTGCCTGGCACCACCTGGGGCTGGAGGCACCGCGTAAGATCGAAGAGTAAAAGCCCTGAATCTTTCATTTTCTGTCGCTTTTTGCAGAAAAAGGTTGTTTTTCTTCCATTTTCGGTATATGATAGGTTATATTAGCCGGAAGTTTGGTCCGGTTAAATTCAGTGGAGGAAAAGCAAAAGAATGGCTGTAAAAAATACAACACAGGTTTTAATAGATGGAAAAATTATCACACTGGGAGGCTATGAGAGCCCGGAATATCTGCAGAAAGTAGCTGCTTATCTGAATCAGAAGATCAGCGAACTTTCCCAGTCAGCCGGATACAACCGCCTGTCGGTGGATACGAAGCACACACTGCTTGCACTGAACATTGCAGACGACTATTTCAAAGCAAAAAGCCAGGTAGATACCCTCGAAGAGGATATGGAAGCCAAAGACCGGGAAACCTACGATATGAAGCACGATCTGATCGCAGCGGAAATCCAGGCCGGCGATCTGAAAAAGAGCTGGAAGAGAAACGAATCGAGCTGGAACATGTGCGCGGCGAGATGGAAGAACTGCAGCGGCAGCTTGATAAGGCAAATAAGGATCTGGAAGATTTATTAAAAGCGTAAAAGAAGGAAAAACGGGGGATTGCGGAACAGGTAATCGCCCGTTTTTAGGAGATAAAGATGAAGACAGAATTATTAGCACCAGCCGGTTCGATGGAAGCGTTAAAAGCAGCGGTTTCCGCCGGTGCGGATGCCGTCTATCTCGGCGGAGCCGCATTCGGCGCAAGAGCGTATGCAAAAAATCTGGATGAGCAGGAGATTCTCTCAGCATCGATTACGTCCATCTGCGGAACCGGAAACTGTATCTGACGGTCAACACCCTCTTAAAAGAGGAGGAACTGGAAGAGAAACTGTATCCGTATCTGCGTCCGTACTATGAGCAGGGACTGGATGCCGTGATTGTCCAGGATATGGGCGTTTTAAAGGCGGTCCGCTCCTGGTTCCCGGATCTCGACATTCATGCGAGCACACAGATGACAGTGACAGGATCTGCGGGAGCGCGTTTCCTGGAGAGCCTTGGCGCAACGCGTGTGGTACCGGCCCGTGAGCTTTCGTTTGCGGAGATCCAGAAAATCCACCGGACGACCAACCTTGAAATTGAATGCTTCGTCCACGGGGCGCTCTGCTACTGCTATTCGGGACAGTGCCTTTTTTCCAGCCTGATCGGCGGGAGAAGCGGAAACCGCGGAAGATGCGCGCAGCCGTGCCGTCTGCCGTACGAAGCGTACGATAAAGACAACCACCGCATGGGGGAGCCGGGCGACCGCTATCCGTTAAGCCCGAAGGATATGTGTACGGTAGAACTGCTGCCGGAGATTGTAAAATCCGGGATTATGTCCCTCAAAATCGAAGGCAGAATGAAAAAGCCGGAGTATACAGCGGGACGTTGTCAGCATTTACCGCAAATACCTCGATCTGTACGAAAAAAAGCCGTCCCGTTTCCACGTTCTGCCGGAGGACATGAAAAAGCTGTATGAGCTGTATAACCGTGACGGTTTCAACAAAAGCTATTATACCGTAAGAAACGGACGCGATATGATGGCGCTGAAGAACGAAAAAGAGCAGGAAAATAAAAAGAAACAGCGCAGAAATGAGCAGCTCTTTTATGAGATCCAGAGAGATTATATCGAGACTGAGGCAAAAGAGCCGATTTCCGGCTTTCTGACCCTGTATCCGGGCCAGCCGGCGTCTTAAGTGCAGAAAGCGGAAAATACAAGCGTAACAGCAGAGGCGGGCATGGTAGAACCGGCAAAGAAGCAGCCGCTGACAGAGGAACGCGTAAAAACACAGCTGGAAAAGACAGGCGAGACACCATTCTATTTCAAAGAACTCGATGTCTGTATGGATGACAACTGTTTCGTGCCGATGCAGACGTTAAACGAGCTGCGGAGAGGCGTTTCGGACCAGCTGGTGAAAGAGATGACAGAGCCATACCGCAGAAAAGCAGCGGAAAAGCCGGAACAGGAAGCAAAAGCATCTGGAAAACCGGACCAGGAGAACAGGGCAGAAAAGAAAATGGAGCTGACCGCATCTGCCGAGACGAGAGCCCAGTGGAATGCACTGCTCGAGATTCCGGAGATCACGACGATCTACGCCGGCATGGGATGCTTCAAACGGGAAATCTTCGAAGAACAGGCGGAAAAAGGAATCCTGCAGGCGAAAGAACTGGGAAAACAGGTTTATCTGATGCTGCCGCACGTTGTGCGTGAAGGCGATCTGAAGGAATACCGCGACACGTTCCGCTGTCTGAAGGAGATCGGTCTTGGCGGTTTCCTGATCCGCAATCTCGAAAGCTTTTCATTTTTGAAAGAAATGGGAATGGAAAAGGATATACGGCTCGATTACAGCGTTTACACGTACAACAGCCGTGCGCAGGCATTCTGGCAGGAGCAGGGCGTGCAGCGTGATACCGTTCCGTATGAGCTGAACGAGCGGGAAATCGGAAAACGTGACAATACGAACAGCGAAATGGTGGTCTACGGCTACCTTCCGATGATGGTTTCCGCCCAGTGTGTCCAGAAGAACCTGAACGGCTGCAATCACAGTTATTCTCTGGTACGCTTAAAAGACCGGATGGGAAAATACTTCCCGGTGAAGAGTTACTGCACCTCGTGCTACAGTGTGATCTACAACAGCCTTCCGCTCGGCCTGGTAAAAGAAGCCGATGAGATCCGGTCCATGCATCCGGCTGCGGTGCGGCTGAATTTTACCATCGAGACACTGGAGGAGACAAAAGAAATCGCCGCTGCGTTTGCTGGAACGTACTGTAAAGGAATCGCAGTTCCGGCCGAACAGGAATATACCAAAGGCCATTTCCGCCGGAAAGTAGAGTAAACGGTGAGAAAAATAAGGGGAATTTATGGAAAATACCATTGTTCAGTTATCAAAATATGTGATTACCTTCCTCATGATCTGTTTTACCGTGCAGTCGTTTGCTGCACTCAAAGAGCGGGATGAGGATGAGCGCCATTACATTCTGATGCGGCAGATCATCATGATCATTCTGATGAATTTCATCTGTTTCTTCGTGATGTTCCTCCAGGAGGGCGAAGTATCAACGATTCAGATGTTTCTGCTCACGATGGCGTATATCCTGGGCGTACAGATCCTGTACCGCCTGATTTACCGGAAGGCATCGATGATCCTGGTAAACAACATGTGTATGCTGCTCTCGATCAGCATGATTATTCTGACGAGATTGAGCGTGTCAAAGGCGATGTCCCAGTACAAAATTCTGGCGGCATCCACACTGCTCTGCTTCATCATTCCGGTCATTGTCCGAAAGGGCAAGTTTCTGAAAAATCTGACCTGGATTTACGCTGTGCTCGGAATTGCCATGCTTTCCGTCGTTATGGTGCTTGGCTTTACTTCCGGCGGTGCGAAGCTGTCGATCGAAATCCACGGCATTACGTTCCAGCTCTCCGAGATTGCCAAGATCACACTCGTGTTCTTTATGGCAGGCATGCTGCGCGAGGATAATTCCTTTGGAAACGTTGTGAAAGCAACGGTCGTTGCGGCAGTTCATGTGCTGATCCTTGTTGCATCCACCGACCTTGGAACTGCGTTCGTCTTCTTTATGGCGTACGTGGTTGTAATCTATGTGGCAACGAGAAAAGCCAGATATCCGCTTTTGGGACTTGCGGGAATGAGTGCCGCCTGCGTTGTGGCGTATTTCCTGTTTTCCCATGTACGGAACCGTGTGGCACTCTGGCAGGATCCGATCGGAAACTGGGATATCAGCAGCCAGTTAGCACAGGGACTCTTCGGCATGTGCTCCGGCGGATGGTTCGGAACCGGCCTTTTCGAGGGACGGCCTGACATTATCCCGGTTGCAACGAAAGACTTTATTTTCTGTGCGATCTGTGAGGAGATGGGCATTATCTTCGGAATCTGCCTGATTCTGCTGTGCATGTCCACATTCCTTCTGATTATCAATATTTCCATGAAGATGAGCAAACGGTTCTACAAACTGATTGCCATGGGTCTTGGAACGGAATATGCGACACAGGTGTTCCTCACCATCGGAGGAACCATTAAATTTATTCCTATGACAGGTATCACGCTGCCGCTGGTCAGCTATGGAGGAAGCTCTATGTTCTCCACGGTGCTGATGCTGTCGATCATTCAGGGATTGTACATCTTAAGGGAAGACGAAGGTGAGGAGCTTGAGAAAAGACGAAACAAGAAGAAACGAAACCAGCAGAAAAACGACCCAGGCGCCAAGAAAAAACGACGCCCGGACGAAGAGACCGAAAGACGAAAGAAGAGCGGCAGCCGGAACGACGGACAGGGAACCCGCCAGAAGTACCGCGAGCAGCCGGATGAATTCGAACGGCGGATCGAAGAGCAGACCGAGAACAGCCTCCACTGGTAAGGCGGCAAACAACGGCGCAGGGCCGTATCTGATCGTTTCGTTCCTGTTCGTGGCCATGTTTCTTGGGCTGATCGCGTATCTCGTTTACTTTAATGTCGTGCGGAAAGAAGAATTTCTGAATAGTTCTTACAATACGAGACAGAATAACTATGCAGAGCGCGTGATCCGCGGAACAATCTATTCTGCGGACGGCCAGGAACTGGCAAAGACGACGACAGATGAAAACGGGGATGAGGTAAGAACGTATCCGTTCGGCAGCCTGTTTGCGCAGGTGGTTGGCTACACGGGAAAAGGAAACAGCGGCCTCGAATCTTCCTACAACTATATGCTGATGGAGTCCCATACAAGTAAGTTAAAGCAGGTAAAGAATGAATTCAGCGATGAGAAGAACCCGGGAGACAGTCTCTATACAACGCTGAATACAACACTCCAGCAGGCCGCGGCCGATGCACTGGACGGATACCGCGGTGCAGTTGTCGTGCTGGAGGCAAAAACGGGCCGTGTACTTGCCAATGTGAGCAATCCGGTTTTTAATCCTAATACGATTGATGAGGACTGGGAGGCACTGAACGCAGACGATGAGAGCGGCGTGTTTCTGAACCGCGGTCTGCAGGGAAGATATCCGCCGGGATCTACGTTCAAGATTGTTACTTCGCTTGCGTATCTCCGTCAGAACGGCACACTGGACGGTTTTTCGTTCGACTGTGACGGTGAGCTGACAGCAGGAAACTATACGATTCACTGCTCCGGCGGTGAAGTGCATGGACCGGAAGATTTTGCAGGTGCGTTTGCACATTCGTGCAACTCTGCCTTTGCACAGATTGGCCTTGGGCTGGATAAAGATGCCTTCCGCTCGCTGGCGGATTCCCTGTATCTGAACAGCCGTCTGGATCTGGAGCTTCCGACCAGCAAAAGTTCTTTCGACCTTGATTCGACAACGGCGGATGCTCTTGTGATGCAGACCTCCATTGGCCAGGGTGATACGCTGGTAACACCGATGGAGATGGCACTGATCGCCTCCGCGGTTGCAAATGACGGAGAAATGATCAAACCGCGTTATGTGGACAACATTGTGTCTGCGGACGGACAGGCAGTCAAAACCTTTTACAAAGAGTCTCTTGGCACGGTAATGTCCGAGAGCGAAGCCAATACGCTGACAGAGCTGATGAAAGGCGTTGTCCAGAGCGGAACTGCAGTTTCACTTTCGGATCTGCCGTACAATATCGCCGGTAAAACAGGAACCGCAGAACACGGAAGCGACGGAGAGACACCGCATTCCTGGTTTGTCGGATTCTCCAATGCGGATGATCCTGATATTGTCATTGCTGTTGTGGCAGAAAACGGCGGATATTCGAGTGAAGTCGCTGTACCGATTGCAAGACAGGTAATTGAAGCATATTATGCACAGCAGTAAACGATGAAAAAAACGCGTTCGAACCGGAAAGGATGGGTTCGGGCGCGTTTTCTGAATTTTTAGAAAAATGTTAGAAAAGGATGCGGTTTTAAGGTTGCGCGGGGGCGGGAAAAGAGGTATACTTTTTAACAGAAGATCTGGCGGCAAGCGGGAAGAAAAGAGCTGTCAGAGAATGGAAAAAGCCAGAAGGAGCTTAAAACGTATGATCGAAGCAGTAAGCTGCGGAGGTATCGTAATCTACCGTGGAAAAATATTGATGCTTTACAAAAGCTACCGCAACAAATATGAAGGCTGGGTTCTGCCGAAAGGAACCGTTGAGCCGGGAGAAACCCATGAACAGACTGCTGTCCGCGAGGTATATGAGGAGTCCGGCGTACACGGCACCATCATCAAGTACGTGGGAAAAAAGCCAGTACAGCTTCAGCATTCCGGAGGACACCGTGGAAAAAGAGGTGCACTGGTATCTGATGGCCTCATCCGGCTACTACAGCCGTCCACAGAGAGAAGAATACTTTGTGGATTCGGGCTATTACAAGTATCACGAAGCATATCATCTGCTGAAGTTTTCCAATGAACGGCAGATTCTGGAAAAGGCCTATCAGGAGTATCTGGAACTGAAGAGAGCAAATTTATGGAAGGTTCAGCCACAGGCTCAGGGAAAATATGGTAAACTGGTATAAAAATCTGTACGTCGGGGATACTGCAAAAAAGAAACAGAAAAAATGGATGCGCCGGATTGAGAACAAAAAAGCAGTTCCGGGAGTCTGGCTCCTCACACTGCCTTCCAGTCAGCAGAACAATCTGGATGTAATTCCAGCGGATCTGCTTTTGCAGCCGGCCGTGCGGAGAAACTGTCCGATGATTGTCGGACTTGCCGTGTCGCGCGAGGAAGCTTTTGAGCTTGTGGAGGCGATCGCATTGGAAACTTATCGGGAAACCGGAGAAGTAAAAATCCGGGAATGGCTGCTGAACCGGATTGAGGGATGTGAATGATACATATACTATTCATGATTTTGAAGGCACTGGGGATTTTAATCCTTGTTTTACTGTTTCTCGTGCTTCTTATCGTCTGCACCGTCCTGTTTCTTCCTTTTTGCTACCGGGCGCAGGTTCTGAAAGAAGAAGAGGGATTTGCCTGCGTAAAAGCGAGCGGAAGAGTATCGTGGCTTTTCGGAGCTGTCGCGCTGACGGCCTCGTATGAGGAACAGAAGCCGGAGGCGCAGATTCTGCTTTTCGGGGCATCACTGGAAACATGGAAACGGCGGCTGAAAAAGATCCGCCGGGGAGAAGCGTCCGTGCCCCGGACGGAGGAAAATGAGACAGAAAATGCGCCGGAAGCAGAAAAAACAGCAGAGCAGAAAGAACCGGACCAGACAGAAAAACAGCAGAAGGTGACAGCACAGAAGGAGCAGCCAGAGCAAGAGCAGGAACCGGATGCGCCGAAAAAAAGCATTCTGGAACGGTTTTTCGGAAGGATCGAATATCTTCCGGAAAAACTGCTGAATCTTGCCAGCCGTCTGCTGCAGACAGCTTTCCGGCTGTTGGAACTTCCGTTCCGTCTGCTTGAAAAACTGGAGCAGAAAATCCAGGCAGGCAGACGGTTAAAAGAAAGTGGGAGAGTGTGAAAAAATTCTTCCGTTCGAAGATGTTCCGTGAGGCGCTGCTCCATGCAAAGAAAGAAGTGCTTTATTTCCTGAAGAAAGCAGCACCGAAAAAAGTAACCGGCACAGTCCGGTTCGGATTTGACGATCCGGCACTGACCGGAGAGACACTCGGCATTCTGGGTATGATTTATGGAAAACTGCCGAAAGACCTTTCCATCCAGCCGGATTTCGAACAGGAAATTCTCCAGGGCGATGTCCGGATGAAAGGAAGTTTTCAGGCTGTGACAGCAGCCGGCATTGCACTTCGATTATTCCGGGATCAGAATCTTCGGAAAACCATACGACATTTCAAACACAAGGAGGCCTAAAAGATGGCAGAAAAGGACAACACATTTCAGAATACCGTAGAAGCACTGTTCCGCGGAATGGACAGTTTTATCACAACAAAGACGGTCGTAGGTGAGGCGATCCACATTGATGATACGATTCTTCTGCCGCTGGTAGACGTTTCCTTCGGCGTGGGAGCGGGTGCATTCGCAGAAAATGCAAAGAACAATGCAGGAGGCGGTATGGGCGGAAAAATTTCTCCGAGCGCCGTTCTTGTCATCAGCAAAAACGGAACGCGTCTGGTCAACATCAAAAACCAGGATGCTGTCACCAAAATCATTGACATGGCTCCGGATCTGATCAGCCGCTTTACCGGCAAAAAGGAAGAGGACGGGTATACCGCAGAGAAAGTAGAGCATATAATAAACCAAGAGGCGGATAAGGAGTAAGCTCGTTTGTGCAGAATTTTAGGTTTTCTGCTGTTTTGGATGGGGGTCGGGCTTCTCATCAGCCTGATGATCCGCAGCTCATTTCTTACGGTTCTTGCGGCCGCTCTGCTGCTGTGCGTGGGATATCATCTGTTCTGCAATACAGGGGAATAGTGAAAGATGCACAAAAAGATCGGAAATGAACTGGCTGATTTGTACAGAGAAATACTTGCAAATGAAGAAGCTGCGCTATAATAAGTCCATCTTAAATGAATCAGCCAACTATACTAATATCATAGATCAAGACGAGGGCGTCTTACCAGAACGAAAGTTTCGGTAGGATGCTCTTTTTCTTTTGCTAAGCATATGGATCGTTGGCAGGTTCAGCTTAAGAGACCACGCTTTTTTTCTCCCTTTTAAAATATAAAAAATA
>ENA-OQJT01000143-OQJT01000143.1-human-gut-metagenome-genome-assembly--contig:-NODE-143-length-17415-cov-0.984903_pt1 | contig 17415 bp, 23 predicted proteins | sample MGYA00242612_ERZ504779 | MGnify/ENA primary metagenome ERZ504779 (study PRJEB26092, sample SAMD00036366) | human gut metagenome | host: Homo sapiens | study: EMG produced TPA metagenomics assembly of...
TTTTATTTGTTTCTAAATCAATATCCCTATGTTTTTTTCGTCAGCAGTTTTTGTACCTTATCCCACAGTTGACGGTCTATAATCGGTTCATGTGTATTTTCAACCCTTATCCAGTTTGCTTTCTCAACTGGACGCTGTTTGCTTCTCATACGTTGATGTTTCTTTCCTTGTACCATATTTCCAATATAAAGCTCATTTTGTAACATCACTTTAATCGTGGAATACGTCCAATAAGAAGTTTTCTCTAAACGGTTGCAATTTTTGTAATTTTCGCCGTTGAGCTTTTTATATTCCGACGGACAAAGGATACCCTCTGCATTTAGTATTTTGGCAATGCTTTGTTTCCCTATTCCTTGTGCATACATAGTAAATACTCTTTTTACAAACTTCGGACGCATATTCATCAATCACAAGTTTATTTTTATTTGCAGGAGATTTCTTATAACCATAACTTTGTAAAGCTCCGATAAATTCTCCTGCTTTCTGCTTTGATTTTACAGTCGCTTGAATTTTATTAGAAATATCTCTGGCATACTGTTCGTTGAATATATTTTTAATAGGAAGTAACATATCGTATGCCTGCTTCATACTATCAATGTTATCTGTTACAGAAATAAAACGGACATTAAGCTCTGGAAATATTCTTTCCAAATAACGCCCAGTATCAATGTAATCTCGTCCGAAACGGGAAAGGTCTTTTACAACAACACAATTTACCTTGTTATTTTCAATGTCAGCAATCATTCTATGGAAGTCTGGTCTATCGAAATTCGTTCCCGTAAAACCATCATCAATATAAACATCATATAAGATAAAGTCGTCATGCTTGTTCACATATTCTGTTAAAAGTTTTCTCTGATTTCCTACACTATCGCTTTCTTCCTTATCTCCGTCCTCTCGTGATAATCTGATATAAACAGCTGCATTAAATAAGTTTGACGCTTTTTGATAAATCATTTTTCCACCTATTCAACTGCCGTACCTATAATAATATCATACAATAAAATACGGCTTCTTTCCATGATTTTCAAAGGTTTTCACCTCTTGATATGCGTTTTTAATATGAGATTTCACGATACGGATAAGTAATTCTTCTACAGAAAATTTACATAAAAATTCTCGTTCTACAATATATTGTGCAGGTTTTTTTTTAGTCAATGTATCAGCTCCCTTAATCAACTATCTATTCTCAACATACGCACATAGGCTTATCCAATATGCGTATTTTTCACAATGTTACAGAAGCAAACAGATGGTATTGGAAAGCTTTGTTAGTATCTCAACTATTCCCATTCTTGTGGGCAGAACTGCACCATATCGGTACGGAAAGGTGTGATTTGTTGCAGGAATTTGAAAAGATTTGAAAAAATTTTCGGATACAAAAAAGCCCGCACAAAACATGAATTTTGTGCGAGCTACTGGGATAGTGTATTTAATTGTAGATAGTATGCTGTTAAATCAGATTTGAATATATCGAATTGTACTTAAAGCTTAAAGGCACATTCATCACTCCATTTTTGGTTTGGATGTTTCAATGTAATAAATATGTTCCTTGTTCCACTGTTTTAAACAAAAACAAAATTCGATAACAGCCAAAGCAATATTATATGTATGGGATAGAAAATATAAAAGAGATATTTACACTTTTTCCCTCGTTGATGATTGTATGATAGTATTAGCGGAAGAGCAAGAAACATAATCCACTGATACTGAATTGTAAATATATTCCCTCCTACATCCATAGGAGAAATTCCACCTATTACAGACAATAGATATTCCATGCCATGGGAAAGCCCTGTTCCTATTATCGGAATTAATTCCTTGATTTTCCATAAAATAATGGGAACAATATTAGTGGACATAAAAAACATATACACAATAACAAATATCATATACGACAGAATAAGTCTTTTCTTGTTGTCATAAGCTAAATACATTATAATTCCTAAAACAACAAAAATAAGTCCACCTTCCGTTGTAAACACACTTCCCAAAAGAGCTGGTATCAAATAGAAGCATGTTGTTTCCGTATACATATTACTAATTGAACTCAGATAACCACATACTATACATACAATAACTTGATAAGTGATATATAAACTTAGTACTTTTATCCAGGAAACAGCCTTTTGGTTTTTTCTTAATTCTAAGATATAACATATGCATGCAACGATAAATAATGTTCTAAAGAAATTTAATTCAATTTGTGTACTCATTTGAATAACAGCCATCACAATATTTGCTAAATATAGCCTCAATATATACATCCGCTTAGAACTAGTATACTTTACGCCATTAACAACACCAAAAATAAAAATAGGTGCAGCGATTCGTCCTATCCAATGTAACGGCAAAGACATTGGCAAATCAGGAAAGAAATAAGCTATATGGTCTAAAAACATAGCAATCATAGCTATTATTTTTAACTGAAATATATTCATTAACAATACTCCTTGATTTTATTTTAAAAATATGATATTATAAATTAATTAAAAAAACAAGGTGAAAGGAGAAATTTCATGTGTAAGATATCCAAAAAAAATATTTTCGCTTCTTTATTGGCAGTGTCTATGATTTTCACAATGATGTCGACAACTGTTGTTCATGCTCAGTCAGTTAAAGATGGAAGTAATGAGGTAACCGTTACACCAAATGTTGGAGTTTCTTATGTTTCTCCAGAAGAAACTATTGAAACAAGAGGTACATCAAGACCTAGTAAGGTATGGAACATCAAGAGTAAAGGGCAATACGATTTTGCTGGTTCCTCTCATTATCAAAACTTGTATACTAATTATAAGTTTACAGGAAAAACGAGTTATAAGGTTTATGTAGAGAACACCGGAGATAATCCAATTACTGTGACAGCTAAAAGGCTTACTAAGACTTATGGCTCTACAAAAATTAGTGCTGGTAAAACTGGTTCTTTTGAGTTTTCTAATATTAAAAGCGATACTGAGTTTTATATTGTTTTTGAAGGAAATGGATACTCATTTAGCGGATATGTAAAATAACTTAAATACAGAAGAGAGTAAACGTTATGCTTGCTCTCTTTTTATATTAAAATCCTCCAGCTGCTACCCCTATGTAGAACAAGCTCATACTGCGATACCTGAGTCGCCTTTGTCTGATTATTAAGAAATTATACGGCAACGCGTGCTTTCACATTGCTTGTCTGTTCTCTCTTAAATTTCTTCTTTTTTCTTATATTTTCGTTGTTTTCATCACTTGCGTTATCTACAACCTCCATGCCCCGGGTCAATTACAATAACGGTGGAATTAGTGTTTTTGCCGGTATTTTTTGCAAGAGCACAGACACCTCTTCCGAGGTAGAAGGACAGAATAAAGAGAGCTAAAATAAGACAGTATTTGTTTTTCTTAATAATGTACATATATTTTTTCATATAAGATACCTATAAAAAAACCCGATGCACATAGAAGGCATCGGGTGTGTTTGTATATTATATGATTGGCTGATATCATTTATAACCTATAAAAGGTACAGAGTTAGACTGTAGCTGTAAAGGTACGGCCTCTTTCAGTAAGCCTTAAGCAATCAGTCCAGATATTTGATAACAGTATCCCAGACAGATGAATTCTCAAAGCCAAGCTTCCAGAATGCTGCACCGGCGAGCTTATTGTCGTCGACGAGCTTGAGCCTTTTCTCTAAAGATGTACTGTCCTCGAGCCATACCTTGTACAGCTTGTTGGATGCAGACCACTCAGCGTAGTTCTGACCGGATTCCTCATCAAGAGCAGCAGTGGCATTGTTTGTGGCAAGCTGTGCTGCAGCTGCGTCCATACTATATACCTGTGAGGCAACAGTGTACTTTGACTGATCCTCGGTATCGGTTACGGCATCATCGTCCTCCTTTGGAGTGAGCTCCCATATTCTGGTATAAAAAGGCATGCGAGAATAATCTGGTCAGCGGGAACCTCCTTCAGAGTGGATTCAACACCCTCAGTTACCCACGGAATGGAAGAAACTGAGCCGGCATCAGAGCCTTATAGTGTTCATCGTATCCCATAATCACAATATAATCGGCAAAGTTTGCCATATCAGAGCGATTGAAGAACTTGTTGAAGCTGGCAGGTACTGTGACATCAACTGAAAGTGATATACCGTTATTGTGACACTTTATGGCGAGCTCTCTGATAAACTCGATGTAAGAGTCTCCATATGCTGCTTCTGTGATATTTTCAAAGTCAATATTTACACCATCAAGCTCATAGTTAAATGCAGCCGACATAATCTGATTGATCAGGGTAGTTCTCGTGGATGTATGTGTGAGCACATATGCCGCATCTACATCAGTATTTTCAAAGTTGCTGAACAGTCCCCATACCTCGATGCCCTGGGAATGGCAGTAGCTGACATAATCCTTGCTTGCTATATCTGCCAGATTACCGTTGTTGTCATTTAAATAAAACCAAGTTGGTGACATTACATTTATGCCCTTGGTTGATGAAATTACCTGGGGGCACTTTACTGTTTGCTGACTGGCTTGTTACCTGATTCCAGGCAAGACAGATATCCTTATCCTTCTTGATATGCGTAAAGGTCTCTTCCTCATAGTCAGGATTCGTAAGCTTAGTTTTTTTGCTCTCGGACAGAGCCTTGCCCTTTATATATCCAATAACACCATCCTCAGTGGCAACCTTGTCCCATTTGTCACCGGAATCAAGAATAGTAATCTTATCATCCTTTTCACCTCTTTTAGAATAGGGCTCTTTATGCCACCCTTCACGCGGACCTGGGTAGACTTGCTGACAGTGGCACTGTCTATTTCATCCCATTTGCTTGTGATGACGATGCGTGCCGGGTCATCATATGACTTAAAGGTGATATTGGAGTACTGTTTTACATAGTCTAAAGCGATAAGCGCAGAGTCAGAGGTGGCTTTCACGATCGGATAGCCAAAGTCATTGGTCTGCTTGGTGACACTGTAGCTATTGCTGTCAGCCGCAGCTGAGATGATATCAGATGCGGTTGTGTAAAGAAGCACATTCTCATTTGCATCCCAGTAAAATCTGGAATTTAATGAGTCGTGAACAAATTTGTAATCAACGTATATTTTTTTTATCTATTATTTTAGCCTTGTAATCGGATAGCTCATTATCTACAATGAGAGCAGCCTCATCATCAGAAGAGATATTGAAATACTCTTTAAGATCCTCTGTCTTTTTCGTAGGGGTGTATTTATTGATAAGAGCAGTTATACCCATTATTATTACAACGAGGATAATAAGTCCGGTTACTATAAGTGCAGGCAATAATTTCTTTTTCATGTGTAAAAATCCTTTCCTATTATTTGGTGTCGAAATTGCTTAAGCTAATTATACCATTGTGAAAAAGCATATTCAAATAATATGAAATAAATTTGTAATAAATTAAGAAATTTGTTTATGCATTTTGGCGCGGAAGGAGCAAAAGCTTCCCCCGCGCACATACCTTTTCTTTTTAAAATATGTCTTTTTGGTTGTCTTTTTGCATTTAAACGGGGTAAAGGACCAAAAATATGCTGACATCGATTTCTTGTATAATTGAGAAAAAATGATATTAATCATTAATTATTGATAGTTTATAGAAATTGATATTTCCGGAGCTTTCCACACCCAATTTAATTGCTGATTTTTAGTTTCGTTTAATTTGATAAAATATCTGTAAAAATTCCAATATATAAATATAGTTTATTCTTCTATAAAAATACCTCCGTCTATATATACTGATTATGAGTAAAAACTGATAAGTAACAAATGGTCCTATGTCATGAAGCGCTCTGTGGCATTAAAAGTATAAGCCCTCCGAAGGCTTCGGACATAAAATTGATAAACAGCTGGTTAAAGATGTCATTTTGCATCGTGATATTAATTCCTTTCTGATATCTTATCCAGAGTGCCAAACAGGCTGGTATTGATGAGGAACGGGTCCTCTAAGTAAGGAAAGCCTACCACCGGATACTTAAAATGTTTATGGTTAATTGTCTTTTTTCTTTTCCACGAGATTAAACAATATTTTTACGCTTTCTGAATCAGTTATTTTGTTTGAATTGAATAGCTCGATAATTCTGTTCAAAGCGCCCCGGTTCCATTTACTTATTGTACACACAGCGATTCTTACGTCACACCTCATAAATTCCTTTAAGGTGTTTGGATTAAGTATGCCGAAATCAATAATCACACGCTCGTATCTCATGTTTAAAATCTCAGTTAGTGTGGACATGACTGCGTGAGGAAAGAAATCTACATTCTTATAAGTAAAAACCTTTTCGTCTGCTGTCTTTGACAGTGAAAGAATTTCGTGTGTACCATTCAGCTCAACATAGGCGGTTCTATACATGCATTTATTGCTCATATAATTACAAAGAGCAAGGCTTATATGTGTTGTGCCTACATTGTGAACGCTGCCACAGACCCCAACTAACTGTGGTGCAGAATGGACTTTCTTAAATATCCTTTTAAAGTGTCTGATAGTGATGCTCCTCCCTTTAGTTCTAACAGCTTTTGAATCAGCGTTTCCTTTTGAACTGAGCACTTAAACATATCGCTGTCATAAGGAAAGTGATAAACACTGCAATTAAGTAGTGCCGCAATCGCGGAGGCATCCTGTCTGCTGCACATATTACATATAACACTCAGGGATGCTGTCATTTTTTTGAGAATAGAATGATTCCTGTAGATATCATTCAGATGCCAAAAGCCGCCGTTACATACATATAATACGAGATCCATGTCATATATTTTCTCGTTGCACACATCAGTGCCAAGGTCGTATATCTGTATAGCATCTTTTGGAATATTAAACTGTATACCGTCACTGTAGTCGGGTATGCCCTGAAAGCTTTTGTAATAATAATATCCGTTTTTCTGCTTAAAAATCTGCAGTCCGTCGTGATTACCATGGCAAAGTACGCTTTTTGCTGAGTCTATGTAGATACCATGATATCCAAGGATATTGAGTTCGCAGGTGAGTGAAACGGCCACGTGGGTGGAGCCGCAGCCTCTGTGACTGCTAAACTGCTATTTTGTGTATGAGATGTGGCTGACCGGTTAATTTTTGAATTTCCTGTATTTCCTGATATAGCTCTGCGACAGTCACGTAACGCAGTGATGCATCAGATGTTGTTGCTTTTTTGGATAATATGCTGAAACTTATGGGAAAAGCTGTCTGGGGTAAAGGTCAGTATATACTGCAGAAGCTGACCTAAGCTGTAAATGTCTGCCGCCGGTGTAATTGTATCCTCGGTAAAGCATTCGGGGGCAGAGAATTCTATATTCCCATAGTGATTGAAGTTATTTCCATCCTGGATAACATATGCCGATACGCCAAAATCGATAAGCTTAAGCTTATTGTGGTATACTATAATATGCTCCGGTTTAAGGTCCCTGTAAATAATGGGAGTAGATATCTGTGTATGCAGATAGATAAAAACATTGCATAATTGCTCACAAATATTAAAAAATAAACCTGGGGAAATTAACTGCTGATGAAGCAAAAATGAATCTAATGTCTCGCCGTCGATATATTCCTCGACGATATAGTAAAAAGCATTGTCCTCTTCGAAGTCAAATATACGTGGTATAGACGGATGCTCAAGAGACTTGAGTAGTCTTGCTTCTGATAATGCGGATTCGGAGAAAGCAGAAGATTTAGGAACTTTCTTTAGAGCTCTCTCCTGATCCATAGATATGTGTCTGACAAGCGTAACGCTACCGGAGCTGCCGGTTCCGAGATCTTTAATCATCTCATATTTGTCAAACAAAGAATGATTTGTATTTTTCATACGCTCCTTTTGGGCCGAGCGCACATCTCATGGATAACTTATAACATACCTGTAAAATAATTGCAACACTTTTTATTTTTAATAGGTCTCGCGCTTTACAATATGACCGGTGTTTATTATAATAGTTTTACGATTTACACGGATATTTTCGGAAAAGGATGTGAAAAATATGAAAATTGAGAAGGTAAATGATAATCAGATCCGCTGTACTCTTACCAGAGAGGATCTTGAGGACAGACATATAAAAATAAGCGAACTGGCATATGGATCAGCGAAGGCGAAAAGCCTTTTTAAAGATATGGTAGAGCAGGCCAATTACGAGTTTGGTTTTGAAACAAATGATATTCCACTCATGGTGGAGGCGATTCCACTGCCATCAGAGTCTATAGTGCTTATCATCACAAAGGTTGAATATCCGGATGAGCTTGACACCAGATTTTCAAAGTTTTCAGAGGCAGATGACGACTTTACGGACTTAGGAAATGCAGGACAGCCTCCGGTGATAAAGGGAGCTGCTGATATTTTGGAGCTGTTTGAGCGTATCAAGAAGGAAAATGAGAAGACAGCTGATAGTGAGAAGGGCACTGATGATATTACAGAAGAACAGGCTGAGGCTGACGTAGTCAAGCTGTTTGTTTTCGATAAATTTGATGATGTGCGCAGGATTTCGCATGTGCTTGACGGCTTTTACAGCGGCAGAAATGACTTATACCGCGACGCTTCAAGCAATAAGTATTATCTTGTGGCCCACAAGAGTGAGCATACACCGAAGGAATTCAACAAAGTGTGCAATATCATTTCAGAGTACGCATATCAGAAGAACTATGTGCCTGCCAATGAAGCATTTTTCAAGGAGCATGGTAATGTGATTATTGAAGAAGCTGCCATCCAGACGCTGGCAGTACTTTAACAGAATATTGATTGCAAATAAAAGACGGCCTGCATAAGCAAGCCGTCTTTTCGTAAATTAACCGAGGTCGTGATCGATGAATGTGTTGATTTCAACGACAAGATCATCCGGGTCAAGTCCGTGAACCATAGCAGCCTCTTCGATTGTCTCCATCTGTGATGATGGGCATCCGAGACAGTGCATGCCGATATTTAAAAGTAATGGTGCCACGTTCTGGTCAATCTGAAGAAGATCACCAATCATAGTGTCCTTAGTAACTCTAGCCATTATTGTTTCCTCCTATTAGTCTTTTAATGTGCCTATTATAATACGATTTGCATTTAATTGCAAATTATACTATAAAGATTTTTTTTGAGTAGTTCGATATACTTATTAGACAACGGAATGTTAATATTACAGCAAGGATGCCTGAGAAATTATCAGGAAAGGAAAACACATGAAAATAAACAGGAATATGAGTGCTGTCAGGGCAAATAAGCAGCTCCTCGGTACAGAAAACAGATTATCAAAGTCTATGAAAAGGCTTTCAAGCGGCTACAAGATAAATTCAGCTGAGGACAATCCGGCAGGAATGGCTATCTCCAACAAGATGAAGGCGCAGATAGAAGCGCTTGACCAGGCAAAATCAAATTCGTCAGATGCGCAGAATGTCATGAAAATAGCAGACGGAGCACTTGGTGAGGTAAGCAGCATGCTCCAGAGAATCAGGGAGCTTGCGGTACAGGGCGCCTCAGATACATATTCTGAGAATGATAAAAAGGCTTTGCAGTCAGAGATAGATGAGCTCACCAAGGAGGTGGACCGTATATCGGGCGATACGGAGTACAATACAAAGTCACTGCTCGATGGTTCGAGTGATACACGCGTCTATGTAAGGCAGAAGGATGCAAACGGCAATATGACTCAGGTGAACAGCTATATTACCAGAATCAATTTCTCAGACAATGTGGCATCAGATAAATATGAGCTTACAGTAAATTCGCTCGCAACACAGGCAACAGGAAGTCTCGCGTCTGCCACAAAGCCAGACGCAGAGGGAACGATTTCCATAAACGGTGTAAGTGTGGCTGTGAAGGCAGATATGACTCAGGATGAGTATATTCAGGCGTTGCAGAAGGCAGCGACCACAGCCGGTACTACTATGCAGGTGAATGGTGATAGCATCAGCTTTTTATCAAATGAGTATGGCAGCGACAGCACAGTAAATATATCTCTTTCTTCATCGCTTAAGGCTCTGGCAGGTGCAGGCTATGAGAATGCTGACGATGGAAGTGGAAATATGCAGCTCAAAAGTAACGGTAAGGATGCCGTGGTTACAGGCGGAGAAAATCTGTCGGACAAGACAATAAGAGCCGACGGTAACCGTGTATATGTGGTAGGAAACAGTGGATTTTCAATGGATTTTCTACTGAGCAGTGATATGGATATGACAGCGGGAAGCAGCAATCTGCAGATAGATATTTCAGATATCGGAAATATGGCTGTGCAGATTGGTGCAAACGAGGGCCAGGAGATGAAAATCAGGATACCGGAGGTATCATCGCAGACACTTTATCTGGATACGGTAGATGTGACTGTAAAGGGTGGTGCAGACAAGGCAATGTCCACACTTGATGAGGCGATAGAGTATGTCTCAGGTGTGCGGTCAAGGATAGGAGCCTTCCAAAACCGTCTGGAATCTGCTGAGAGCAGTCTTTCTGAGACTTCTGAGAACATGACCGGTGCATATTCCAATATCATGGATACCGACATGGCAACCGAGATGACGGAATACGCAGCACAGAATATTCTCGATCAGGCCGGAACTCTCAGTGCTGTCTCAGGCAAATGACCTGCCACAGCAGGTACTTTCACTATTGTCGAGGTAATAAGCAATGAAAAATGAATTGAAGCAGGAGCTCACCAGAAGACTTTGTGCGTGCAACAATGGCGGACTCGTGCTTGTTATGTATGATATATATTTTGGTTTTTCAGATGATGTAAAAAATGCCCTCGTGTCAGAGGACAGGGAAGCCTTGAGAAAGGGCGTGTCGGATGTACAGGCGGCACTTGATGAGCTGATGGGGGCACTTGACTTTAAGTATCCTCTCGCAGGACAGCTTTATCCACTGTACTCATACTGCAAGAGGCTTTTTTCCACAGTGCTTTACTCACTTGATGTGTCGGTGGTGGATGAGGCCGACGTCATTATGAAAAAGCTCAGAAACAGCTTTGAAACAGCAGCTGCCGATGACAAATCGGCTCCGCTTATGGACAATGCGCAGAAGGTCTATGCGGGCATGACCTATGGAAAGGGCAGGCTCACAGAGAGCTTTATAAACGATGATAACAGGGGCTTCCTTGCGTAGGAGGCCTCTTTTTTAGTTCATTAAGCCTCATTAAACCTCATTAAGCCGCTTGGCACAGTTTAATAGAAATTTATACCGCATGGAAACAGCCTTGGCCTGATAGATGTAGTAGTCAATTAAATCGGGCTCAACCACATTTTCCAGGTTAGTGTATACAATTTGAAGTTCATCTGTTGTTTTCCTGATGTCATCCTGTAAGGTCTTGTAACCGTCATTTACAGGCGTTTCTTTAAATAATTTCATGAATTCCTCCAACAAAATAAGTCTTAATACAAGTATAAGCAAAAGAGTTTCTTCTATTCACAGATTTTGTAAAAAGTGCTTTTGACATGTGAAAAACCAGTAAAATCAAGGTTTTGACTGTGGATTAATGTGTTGGGTTTAGCTGCATTTTGTGGATAACTAACAAAAAGTATTTATTTTAAAAAAAAGCTATAGACAAAATCAGGAGTGCGTTGTTATAATTCGTCTCACGAAAGGAGAGGTGATGAAAATACAGTGATTGTGAAATTAATATCACACCTCATGCTGTATATACTGCTTACAGTAGCAGCAATTGGGGATTTCAAAAATTATAGAATCAGTAACCGGCTGATTCTGACGGGACTTGGTTGTGCGTTTCTATTTCGCTTAGTGGGGGGCAAGGTAGCGAGCATCATCTGGTTTCTTCCAGATATAGTTTTTCCGGTTGTCATTTTATATTTCTTATATCTTTCAGGCATTTTAGGAGCTGGGGATATCAAGTTATTTTCAGTAGTATGTGCATTTACAAATTTAAGATTTACCGCCTTGTGCATGGCAGCCGCTTTTGTGGCGGCAGCGGGATATGGTCTCATAAGTATGGTGCTTAAAAAGGAGCTCTTTGTGCGTATGAGGGATGGATTTTTATACTTAAACGGTATACTGTGTGGCAGATTTATGCGGTACCGCGGACAGGGGAAAGCTGTTAGTTTCGCGGTATACGTGCTTTTGGGAACAGCCATGGCAGATATCTGGTTTTACGGCATGAGGTGATGGAAGGAGGGTTAAAGTACCATAGATGAAAAAAATCAGACTAGGAATTTATATTGAGGATTCAGAATATGGCGACAGACTGACATGCTATTTCATGAATCATTATAAAGATCAGCTGGAGATACATATGTATACCATGAGAGAGCAGCTGGAACACTTAGAGGGCGAGATAGATATCATGCTTTCAAGTGAGCTTGACCAGTGGAATAACAAGTATATCCCACTGATACAGATTGTTGAGGAAACACCTATTGAGAGTGAGGAGGGTATATACTTTGTGGAAAAATATCAGGAAGTAAACCGCATAGTGGAAGAGATTTTAAAGCATGTGGGCGGTGAGGTGAGAGACCTTAAGAGTGAGGGCTCTTTGATAGGTCAGACGAGGCTTATAAGCGTGTATTCACTTGCTGATAATCAGTACCAGATGCCTTTTGCGATGACTTTGTCTTCTATTTTGAGTGAGAATGAAAAGGTACTGCTTATGGATTTTCAGGAGAATAGTGGATTATCGCGGATGCTTGAGCAGAGTGTGGAGCATAATCTGGACGAGCTATTGGTGATGGCCGAATCCGGACGATACTCGACCAACAGGATAAACAGCTGTATCGGAAGAAAGCATAAGCTGGATTATGTATATCCGATTGAAAATACAGAGTGTCTGTGTGAAATAAATACGGTAATATGCAACAATCTGCTTCAGATGCTTGGCAAGGAAATGCACTATGACTGCATAGTTCTCAATATGGGAACAAGATTTAAAGGCTTTTTGATATTCTTGACAGATGCAGTGATATCTACCTGGTACAGAAAAAAGGCGGAATCAGCCAGTGGAGAGAGTACGAGTTTACAGAGGAGCTGATTGAAAGAGGCTTAAGCAATGTAGTTGAGAGGATTAAGCTGATTGAGCCTCCGGTCATCACGACACCGGTATCTACATGTGATAAGCTTGTAGAGCTGTGGAAGTGGAATGAGTTTGGAGATGTCATAAGAAACATGACTCGGGGTATTTCGTGTGCTGGATGATTTTGGACAGAGAATAAGAGATATTATACTTTCTGAAATGGATTTGTCCAGAGAGCTGAGTGATGAGGAAATATGTGATTTAATCGGAAGCGTGGTTTCAAGAGAGGCACGCGACAGACCAATGACTATAAAGGATAGAGCTGAGCTTGAGCGCACCATATTCAACTCTCTTCGTAAGCTTGATGTGCTGCAGGAGCTGGTGGATGACAGGGATGTGACTGAAATTATGGTAAACGGTCCCAATGATATATCTATGAAAAAGCCGGAAGAATCCAAAGGTTCAAGGGTCATTTTTCATCGGAAGAGAAGCTGGAGGATGTGATACAGCAGATTGTGGGACGCCATAACAGGGTTGTAAATCAGGCATCACCGATAGTTGATACCAGGCTTAGTGACGGCTCCAGGGTAAATATAGTGCTAAACCCCATATCTATAGGCGGCTCGGCTGTATCAATCAGAAAGTTTCCGGAGCATCCTATGAGCATGGAGAGGCTTGTTGAGATAGAAGCTCTCTCGCCGGAGGTGGCAAGGCTTCTACAGATACTGACGCAGGCCAAATACAATATATTTATTTCAGGTGGTACAGGCTCCGGGAAAACGACCTTCCTGAATGCTCTGTCACAATATATTCCTGATGATGAGAGAATTATTACAATTGAAGACTCAGCGGAGCTGCAGCTTCTGGGAGCTAAAAATATAGTAAGGCTTGAGACCAGAAATGCAAATACCGATGGGGTTACTCCAATTACAATAAGAGATCTTATCAGGACGGCTCTTCGTATGAGACCGGACAGGATAATAGTGGGCGAGTGCAGAGGTGCAGAGGCGCTTGACATGCTTCAGGCTATGAATACAGGACATGACGGCTCGTTGTCCACCGGCCATGCCAATTCACCACATGATATCATTTCAAGAATTGAGACTATGGTGCTTCAAGGTCAGGATTTCCCACTCAATGCGATACGGCAGCAGATAGCATCCGGAATAGATATTATTGTCCAGCTTGGCAGGCTGAGGGATAAAAGCAGGAGAGTCCTTGAGATATCAGAGGTGGATGGATTTATGGATGGTGAAATTGTGCTGCATACGCTGTATCGTTTTGAGGAAACCGCTGTTTTGGACAGTGGGAGGATACAGGGCTTTTTAAAGAAAGCAGGGACACTTTGTCACACCGACAAGCTTATGGCAGCAGGGCTTAGTGTATAGGCTGTTATGTGGCATTTAAAGTAAGAAAGGCTGTAGCTGTCAGTATAGGAATATATGTTACTGAACAGTTATGAAGGGTTTGATTATATGGATTACAGCAGATATTCCATGTCCACAAAGGATTGGGGGATTGTTTTCATAAAAAGTATGGCTGCCACAGTGATTATCGCATATTTGTTTTATGACAGTCCTATTGTTGTTATTGCTTTTCCGGCGGTGTTTGCGTATTGTGCAAAGCTGTGCAGGCAGGAGGGTGTCAGAAGACAAAAGGAAAAACTAAATGAAGAGTTTATGAATGTACTTAAGGTATTGAGCTCGAATATGCTGGCCGGATACTCTGTGGAGAATGCATGGCAGGAGGCTGAAAAAGAGATGGAGCTCATGTATGGGAATGATTCGCTTATGCTGTCTGAGATACAGGAGATGAACAGGCAGATAAAGATGAATCAGACATTTGAGGCGGTGCTGTCAGAATTTGCTCATAGAAGCGGTCTGGAAGATATAGTCAATTTTTCTGATATTTTCTCATTTGCAAAGAGAAGCGGCGGCAGATTTGTGGATATCATAGAGTCTACCACTTACAGGATGTGGGCAAAGTATGATACCAACCGACAGATAGAGGTTGCGGTTTCTGCCAAAAGACTTGAGCAAAAGACTATGAACTATATTCCGATATTTCTTTTGGCATTTTTAAAGCTGTCTTCAAGAGACTATATGTCTGCACTATATGGAAACCTGATCGGGGTAATCTTTATGAGTACCTGTCTTTTAGCCTATGCAGGGGCAATTAAACTGGCAAAGAAATTTTTACAGGTAGGAATAGGCATATGACGGGAGGAAAGAGGCTTAGAATAGCAGCATTATTTGTTATAGTTTTAGTTTTTGCTTTTATCATGGACATGTCGTCAAATGCTATAACTGATAATACACTTATACGCAATGATACAGGTGACGGAGATGCAGTATATGACCTGGTGCTAAATGCGGATGGACTCGATGAGGATTACAGCTATCAGCTGAAGGTTAGGGAGGAGCAGCCTTCGGAGAAACAGGCGAATGAGCTGTTTACACAGGCAAAAAAAGAGATAGACGACAGCTTTTGTGAAGAGAATCAGAGTGTGGAACAGGTCAGAGGGCATGTGATTATGAAGGATGCATATGCATCGGGAGCTGTGGAGGCAGAGTGGACACTGAGTGATTATGATGTGGTTGATATTAATGGAGATGTGAACCAGGATGCATTTGAGGAGGTTGATGATGAACAGGGAAAGCTGATTAGCGCAAGTGTTGAGCTTTCCTGTGGCGAACACAGACAGCTGTATGATTTCTCATTTGTGGTATTTCCGGATGAACTGGACGCAGGCGAGCGACTCATAAAGGGTATCAACAGACATATTGACAGTGAGATGTCAAAGACAGGCACTAAAAAGCTTACACTGCCGGATGAAGTAGATGGAGTAAAGCTTAGCTGGTCGCAGGAAAAAAGCAATACGGCAGCTAAAATAGCCATGCTTGAAGTTGTTGTTATAGTTCTTCTGGTGCTTGAGAAAAAGGAAAAAAAGAAGACGGCGCAGAAGGAGAGAAATATACAACTGCAGCTCGAATATCCGGAGATAGTCAGCAAAATGGCAGTTTGATGGGTTCAGGAATGACTGTGGAGCAGGCATGGAATAGGATTACCGCCCGTTATCTTGATAAGCGGAAAAATAATGATGAGAATATTATGCCCGCTTACGAGGAAATGCTTGTGACGGAGAGAGAAATCTCAGATGGCGTGACAGGCAGAAAAGCATACGCAGGTTTTGCGGAAAGAGTAAAGCTGCCATGCTATCAGAAGCTTGTACGCATTATTTTACAGAGTATTCACAAAGGAAGTAAGGGTGTATGTGAAATGCTCGAGAAGGAATCGGAGGATGCATTTGATGAGAGGAGGCTTTTAGCCTTAAAGCTGGGTGAAGAGGCCGGCACCAAAATGCTTATGCCGATGATGATTATGATGGCTATAGTCATATCAATAGTAATAGCACCCGCAATCATTGATTTTAAGATATAGAAAGGAAAAATTATGTTAGGATTTAAGAATTTTTTTATTAGATGAGGATGGCGCAGGAGTAGTGGAAATGATACTGATAATTGTCGTGTTAATCGGTCTGGTGCTGATTTTTAAGAAGCAGCTTACAACACTTGTAAACAATATCTTTCAGACAATCTCAAGAGAGGCTGGTAAAGTGTGAGAGGCAGTATAACGATATTTGCCACAATGCTTCTCATGCTGGTGTCACAGTTTCTGTTTACTGTACTGGAAGCCGGCAGGAATCTGACACTTACCAATATAGCATGCATGAATTCAGAGGCTGTAGCAGAGTCAGTTTTTGCGCAGTATTGCAGACCATTGTGGGATGAATACCATCTGTTAGCGTATGATGCCGGAAGTGACGCAATGGGCAATGTGGATATCGAAAATGTCAAGTCGTATATGAAGAAGCTTACGACTGACAATTTTAAGATAAGCGATTCAGGAGCTTTTGCCGGGGGTACTATTGTAAACGGCACCAGTATGCTAAGGTTGTCAATGGATGAGCTCGAATCCATGAAATATGTGCTCATGACGGATGATGGTGGTGATGTGTATACAAATGCGGTTGTCTCATATATGAAGAAAAATATTGGCTATGAGACAGTCAAAAATCTTTACAGTCAGTATAGTTCATTGAATGAAAACAAGTCTGCGGGTGAGTATGATGACAGTAAAATAGATAGTGCGTTAAAAGCCTTAAAGGATAATGCAGCTCATGAAGGCGGAGGCAAAAGCATAGCGAGGTCGTCACCGCCAAGAGCTTACAGTGCTCCTTCATCGGTTTCGAAAGCAAAGCAGACGTCAGAAAGTAAGGCAGAAAGCACAGAAGGCGGTAATGCAATAGAAAATCCGCTGGTCAAGGTGCAGAAAGTAAAGGCATCAGGCAGTTCATGGCTAATTAAAGGGAACAAAAAGAAAGGAAAAGCACAATCCAGACGGTATCAGCGGCAGTCTACAAGAATAAATTGTGATTACACAAGATTGGTGCTATAAAATAAGAGAAAAGTTCCTGCCGGGCAGCCGCCCCGGTGGTATGGATAGGAAGGCAGGAAAGCA
>ENA-OQJT01000144-OQJT01000144.1-human-gut-metagenome-genome-assembly--contig:-NODE-144-length-17368-cov-0.792993_pt1 | contig 17368 bp, 24 predicted proteins | sample MGYA00242612_ERZ504779 | MGnify/ENA primary metagenome ERZ504779 (study PRJEB26092, sample SAMD00036366) | human gut metagenome | host: Homo sapiens | study: EMG produced TPA metagenomics assembly of...
AAAAGAAATACGGCTTCAGCATAAGGAAGCCTGTATCAGGAGATGGGCAGATGGAATTAGTAAAATTTGGCAAGCTAAAAGAACAAAGCTATACGATGAAGGAATCACTTCGAGCTTTGAAGACAAATATACAGTTTTGCGGGGATGATATACGCACGCTTCTTGTGACAAGCTCTGTACCAAATGAAGGCAAAAGCACCGTGCACTTGATCTGGCACGGTCACTTACAGAGTCGGGAAATAGAGTGCTTTTCATAGATACTGATATGCGTAAATCAGTGCTTGCAGGGCGTCTGCGTGCCACAGCGGCAAGTGGAGGGGAGATATGCGGATTGTCGCACTATCTTTCCGGTCAGAGACGTCTTGAGGAAGTGATGTATGGCACGGAAATACCGGGCTTTTTATGATATTTGCAGGGCCGTCTGTGCCGAATCCGACAGAGATTCTCGAGAAAAAATACTTTCAGGAGCTTCTTAATTTCGGCAAGGAGCACTTTAACTACATAATTATAGACTGTGCACCGATAGGAGCTGCCATAGATGCGGCAGTTGTAGCAAAGTATTGTGACGGAGCTATAATAGTGATAGGACAGGGCATGGCGAGCGCCAGGATGATTCAGAGTGTGAAAAAACAGCTCGAGGCATCGGGAGTGAGGATACTGGGGGCTGTGCTCAACAAGGTAAACAACAAGAAAAACAGCCATGTCAGTGGGTACTATGGCAATTACTACGGCAGCTATTACGGGCAGTCGGATAAAGCATGAAAAGCATCGATGTAGAGTTAGGAAAATCAAATATGCTTCCGCTTATTGCAAGCCAGCAGTTTTATGCTTCGTGGAAGGTCTTTATCAGGGAGCTTTTGCTCAATGCCATGGATGCCTGCAATGTGCGGCAGGCACTTGAGTGGAGCTGGGGCACGGAGTTCCTTGAGATGGAGCAGGCAAGCCAGATGCGCGATGTCAGGGCCATATATGAGCCACGCATAAACATCACGTACAGCAGTGATACAAGACTGTTTACGATAGAGGATAATGGAATAGGCATAAATGAATATGACCTGGAGCACTTTATCGCACAGATAGGGGCAAGCTATTATACAAGTAAAGATTTCTTCAATCAGCAGCTGAAGTATGAGCCGTATTCTCACTATGGCATTGGGCTGTGCTCGTGCTTTACAGTCTCAAAGGCTGTGCTCATCGAGTCGAAAAAGGATAAGGTCATAAACACTGCCTGGAACATAAGCAATCCGCAGGATACCGCACCGGTCATGGCAAAGTGGTTTGGAGAGAGCGGCCAGATAGAGTATGTCATATCGCAGAAAAAGACACCGGGCACACGCATCTCTATCCCCGTAAAACCATCATATGCGCCGTATATAGATCTGGACTTTATAGTAGAAACCATAAAGCACTATATGCTTACACTCCCTATACCTGTAAATATCAGGTGTGATACGAGGGAGGTATGCCTGTCACAGCCAAAGGCAAAGTGGAACTATCCGATGAATGAGCTTGTTGGTATGAATATCATACGAGTGGATAACAGCCTGCTTGAGGGCTATGTTGCCATATATCATCCAAAGCACAAGGGGTATTTTCATAAGTCCACGCTGTACCAGCAGGGAGTCCTTGTGTCAGATGCTACAGACATACTGGGGCTTGCACCATCATGGATAGACAATTTCTCGTATCAGCTCAATATCAAAAAGAGGTTTTTAAATATAAGCATATCAAGAGACGGAGCAGCCTTCGATGAAAAGCTCATAGAGCTCCGCCAGTATATAGGACAGATTATCATAGATACCTTTGGGCAGAGCCCGCTTACACTTGGCCAGTATCTGTCAGATGGCAGAAAACGGCTGGTATGTGAATACGAGGCGGAAAACGAGCTGGTAAGCAGAGCTGTACAGGTGCTTGTATATATAAAGGAGCGCGAGGTAGAGGTTCCGGTGAGGACAGTAATAAACGGCTTTATCGGGCGGAAAATAAAGATAGCTTTCATGCAGAAAGCACTTTTTGCACACTATAGGGAGAACTACCCTTATGATTATGGTCAGTTTATTGACAAGTACGATATCATAGTATTTGAGCAGAATATCAGAGCCTTCTGGCAGTTTATGACACCGTATATCACATCGATGGAGTATGTTATGGGTGACATGCCGGGCATCATATACACGGATGTATCGGCAGATCTAACCGTGGCAAAGACGGCAGCATCGTACAGAAACGACTACGTGCTAAGACCGGAGTATTATGATCTGGACCCTGTATTTTGTCTGGTGTCAAATGAGCTGACAGACCCGATGGAGCTGGTGATAAATACCCACAACCGCAATGCAATGCTTTTGCAGCGCGCCGAAAAGTACAAAAAGGTAAGGATTGCAAGAGCTGTGATCATAGAAAATATCAAGCAGAGGATACTGGGCAATGCATCAAGATGGAACAGTATCATAGATTTTGGAGGCGAGCTCGTGCATCAATATGAGCTGGAAAAGCCAATGAGCCTGCAGGCACAGTGGTGCCTCGAGAGAGACTTCCCGGATGAAATCAATGCGTATATAGCAAAGACCTTTACAGATAAGGAAATCGCAGATTACGGGCTTACAAGTCTTTATTTTACAAGGAAGGACTTTATAAAGTGGTGGATGGCACCATAGGCTGTACCGCCATGACATATATTATCAAACACTTATTGAAGCATGAATAAGGAGAACATGAAAATGGAGATATTAGACTTAAACAACGAAGAAGACACAAAAACAACCGATGAGATGGAGCCAAAAAAGCCGGAGGAAAAAACATCACCTGTCAAGGAAATCTTAAGCTGGGTGTTAACAATCGCATTCGCCATTGTAGCGGCAATACTCATAAAGAACTATGTCATTATAAATGCAAATATTCCGTCAGGCTCGATGGAGAATACCATACAGATTGGAGATGACATATTTGGCTTCAGGCTCGCATATACATTTTCTGACCCAAAGAGAGGGGATATAGTCATATTCAATGCACCGGATTCGCCTTCTGAGAAATACATCAAGCGTGTAATAGGTCTGCCGGGAGAGACAGTCACCATAGAGGACGGTCAGGTGTATATAGACGGTGAGGCGCTTGAGGAGGATTATCTCAAGTCAAACCAGAGCGGTGAGGATCCGTGGACAGTAAATGCCGGACCTTACGAGTTTAAGGTGCCACAGGACTCATATCTGCTGCTCGGTGACAACAGAAATGGCTCATCAGACGCAAGAGTCTGGGAGCACACATATGTGTCCAAGGACGATATACTTGCAAAAGCGATATTCAGATATTACCCGTTCGACAGATTCGGAGCGGTGAAATAAGCTGTAAATCAGGATATAAAATAAAAATAGAGGTAAAGTAAATGCCAAAGACAGAAACAGACATTGAAAAACGAAATAAATATGGCATGCTGTGCGGTATAGTCGGTATATTTTTAAACCTCATACTCTTTGCCGGCAAGCTATTTGCAGGAATGTTTAGCGGTGCAATCTCAATCACTGCGGATGCATTCAACAACCTGTCAGATGCAGGCTCATCAATCATCACGATAGCAGGCTTCAAGATGGCGGCACAGAGAGCCGACGAGGAGCATCCATACGGACATGCGAGGATGGAGTATGTGGCTACACTGGCAGTTGCAGCAATCATACTCATCATGGGCTTTGAGCTGTTCAGGGATTCCTTTGGCAAAATCATAAAGCCGCAGGACATAGAGTTTTCATGGCTTATTGTAGCGATACTACTGGCATCAATAGCTGTAAAATGCGTCATGGCGGTATACAATTTCTATTTTTCAAAAAGCTTGATTCATCAACACTCGAAGCGAACAGGCAGGGACAGCCTGTCAGACTGTATTGCTACATCTGTAGTACTTGCAGCCACACTCATAGCGCACTTTTCAGGACTCAATCTGGATGGAATAGGCGGTGTATTTGTGTCATTGTTTATATTCTATTCAGGGATATCATCAGCCAGGGAGGCGATAGACCCGCTGCTTGGAGCAAAGCCGGAGCCGGAGTTTGTCGAGAGACTAAGGGAGATGGTACTGGACTTTGACAAAAACATACTCGGTATGCATGACCTTATGGTGCATGATTATGGACCGGGACACAGGATAGTATCGTTTCATGCAGAGGTGCCGGAGGACGGAGATATGGTCGAGCTGCACGATATAATCGATAATCTGGAGCGCAGGATACGAAGGGAGCTGGGCTGTATAGTGACCATCCACATGGACCCGGTAGCGATAGAGGACGAGGAGGTAGCCGGACTGAAGGCCGAGGTGCTCTCTGTGATAAAAGGGCTTGATTCGCACATAAATATGCACGATTTCCGTATTATCAGAGGTGATACACATACGAATCTGGTTTTTGACATTGCAGTTCCATTCGGCTATATCACCTCAGATGATGATATATGCAACGCAATACAGGAAAATGTCAGGAAAAAGCTTGGAAAGAATTACTATACCGTGATAGAGGTAGACCGCGACAATTACATAAATATATGACATTGTAAGGGATATATATACGAGCTTCGTCGGTGGCTGTTGGGATAAAGAAACGGTGCACAATAAGATAAAAAGAGGATAAAGTATATGTTACGAATCGGAATATGTGATGACTCAGCGGAAGCAAGGCAGCATATGCTGCAATTATGTCAGAAATATTATGAAAACAATACGGATGCATTTGAATATAAAATGTATAAAAACGCAGAAGAGGTTCTCGAATATTGTGATGATGAGGAAAACCAAAAAATAGATATACTTTTTTTGGATATAGAGATGGATGGTCTCAGCGGAATTAAACTAAAGGAACGAGTACTGAAACTAGACAAAATCTGGCGGATAGCATTTGTGTCGAGTCATGATGAGAAGATGATAGATTCCTTTGGAATCAAGACTATAGATTTTATCAGGAAGCCGGCTGGATATATGGATGTGAAAGCAGTGCTGGAAAAGGTATTGATAGAGAAATGTGAGAATGTAGGCATTTCGTATTTGTCTGAAACCGGCCAAAACATAATAATCTATGCGGAGGACATAAGATATATAGAGGCACAGGGAAAATATGCGTATATTTATACCAATGGGCAGAACTTTGTAGGAATAAATATATCTGAGATTGAGAAACGGCTTGAGGACAGTTCTGTGATACGTGTTCATAAATCATATATGGTTAACCTTGAATATGCGACACTTAGAAATGGAAAATTATCTATAAGAGATATGGATATTGAAATTCCGATTGGAAGAAGCTATAAAGAAACCGTAAAAAGGTTATAATCATGAGTATGGTGAAAGAATGGCGAGGCGAAGAATGTGATAAGGGATATATTGTATTTGATAGTATATTTTATAACAGAGACTGTACTTTATTCATTAGCATATCGTACTGCACTAAGTAGAGGAATTACAAATAAAGCTGTCAAATGGATAGTATATATCATTGTGGTGTTAATTGCGGGAAGCATTGTATATGTAAATAATAATCTAAAGTATGCAATGGGAGCATCCATATTTATAATGGTCATATTGCCTGTTTTTATAATAGAGCCATTTAAAATTCAAAATCTGATTTTGTATCCGTTCGTAGTTATAGCAAGCTCTATATTTGGAATATTGTTTTCATTTATTATATCTATAAAAATTGGAATTTCTGAATACTATGTTAAGGAATCTCCGGCTTTAACGATTTTATGTCAAATATTGAGTATAGGTGTCTGGGCACTAATATATGTAATAAAACGAAGAAAAAAATGATCAGGAAGAAGTAGTTTTAGATTTAAAACATTATATAATTTTGTATTTAGTTACCATCAGTTCATTGATATTAGTAGGATCAATTCAGATTTTTTCAGAATTGGAAGAGTATGAAGATTTGCAAATTTATGGGGTGTTTGTAGTAATGGCTTGCTGTACACTTGTTGTGGTAACACTTATGCAGATTGTTGTTTTAAGCCAGAATGCATATATAAAAAAGTCAAATGACATGTATAAGGAGCATATGGCTTTACAAAAGCAGCACTATGAGCATATGCTTCTGCAATATGAAGAACTGCGGAAATTCCGTCATGATGTAAAAAATCATATGCTTGCGTTAAATAGTATGTGTACCAGCGAAGATAATTCACAAATAAAAAAATATTTATCGCAGCTAACTAATGAGGTTTCATCTAAAAAACCGGTAGAGTACACCGGAAACAGGGAATTGGATGCGGTAATAGCTCCATTTGTCCTGGAAGCGGAAAGTAAAAATATAAAGGTTCAGTTTAAGGGGCGCGTATCGGATAATGTAGCAATTGATATGTTTGATATGTGCACAATAATATCAAATCTCTTAAATAATGCCATAGAGGCATGTGAAAAAATACAAGAGGACAAAAGAATAATTGAGTTTGAGATAGCCGGTTATAATTCACAAATATTTATCTCGGTTCGTAATAGCTATGATATGGAAAGTATTATAAATCAAAAACAAAAGTTTATTACTACGAAAGAGGATAAGCTGAATCATGGTATAGGGTTAGAAAATGTAAGGAGAACTGTAAAAAAATATGATGGAGATATGAGAATATCTCAGGAAAATGAAAGATTTATTGTAACAATAAATATATAAAAAATAGGAAAATAGTTATAGAAATAAGCAATCACTATGTCGTTCATACCTAAAAAGTGTCGTTCATGCCATAGTGATTGCTTTTTTTTGTGTATAAAAGAATATAGTGAATATGCAAAGATAAATAAGGGAGGAAATAGTGGGATGACACCAATGATTATAGATCTAGAATGGCTTATTCGAATATTGATGGGAAAAAAATAAAAACTTATGATTATAAAAATCTATATTAATAAGTCCGGTAAAGTATCTGATTTACAAAATCAAAAAATTACTTTATAAAACACAGTCGGTATAGAATGTGTAGTACTGCTGTACCGCAAGATAATTATGGTATGAAGCAAGCAATTGCTTTATATATATTCTCAACAATGCGCAGAAAGAGAAAATAGGAATTATATGAAGGGAGAAAGATCATGGAATTAGCATTACAATTTGAAAATTTGAATTGTGAAGAGTTATGTGCGATTGATGGTGGAAAAAGAAACTATTCAATTGAGAAATACGTAAAAAACTATTTGGATTTTATAAAAAAGGCTATAGACATTTTTAGACCTATGCCTATATAAATTATTTAGGTAATTGATAAATGGCGTTAAAAGAAATCTAATGGTATTTAGTAGCCATAAATTAATCACAAAAACCCTGTGAAATCAATGGGTTAAGGCATTTATAAAAATGCCTAAAGAAAAATTATTATAAGGAGAATTAAAAATGGAAGTAAAACGAAAAAATTTTTGCGTCATGACGCAGGAAGATGAACTGATGGTAGATGGAGGAATAGCACCGATACTCATTTATACAGGAGCTCTAGCAGGAGGATGGTTATTAGGACATATTGTAGGATATTTTGCTGGTTAAAGAAAGGAAACAAAAATGGACAACTTTAAAAGATTAAGTATGCAAGAATTATATGATGTAGAAGGTGGAATATTTGGTGTAGATGATGCTATATTTTGGACGCTTGTTGCAGCTGGTTTTGCAGGCGGCATAGCCACTGGAGTTAGTAGAAAAAAATAGAAAAAAATAGAAAGGAACAATGCTATGAATAAAAAAGTTGGGCTTCCAATGGGTGTTGCAGTAGGAACGGCAATTGGTGTAGCAATTAGTGTTGCAACAAACAATATAGTGATGTTGCCAATTGGAACTTCATTTGGCTGTGCCTTGGGAATAGCATTGGGTTCTAAATCTGATAAAAAAGATTAAGTAAGTGATATTGATATAAAATGCCAGAACATATTTCTGCATTTATATTGAAAGTAGCGATAGCGAAAAGGAACAATAAATGATGAAATACTATTGTATAAAACAGCACGATATAACCGACTGTGGAGCAGCGTGTCTTGCAACAATCTGTAGACAGAACGGATATAAAATAGGAATAAGTAAAATCCGTGAAGTTGCAGGAACAGATAAGCAGGGAACAAATGCATACGGTGTTATAAAAGCTGCCGAGCAGCTTGGATTTAGCGCCAAAGGAGTAAAGGGAGATAAAGAAGCATTTTTCTCGGAGTTTCCATTACCATGTATAGCACATGTTATCGTAGATGGAGCATTACTGCATTATGTTGTTATTCATAAAATAACGAAAAAGACGGTTGTGATTGCAGATCCGGGAGAAGGTATTGTAAAACTTACCCCGGAGGAGTTTTTTGGAGAAGTGCATGATGAGGGAAAACCTCCGAAATATCAGTGGAGCGGTATCCTTATCCTTCTTGTAAAGAATGAGACATTTGAGAAAAAGGATGAGACAAAAGGAATTTTCTCCAGATTTTTTCATCTGCTCATGCCACAGAAGAAACTTATATTTCAGATCTTTTTAGCATCTCTTATATATACCGTGCTTGGAATATTGGCAGCATTCTATTTTCAGATATTAATAGACAGTGTTCTTCCGGATGGATTGAAGAAAACGCTCATGACTTTATCAATAGGAGTGATACTTCTCAATCTTTTCAGGGTAATCCTTAATGCATTCAGGTCACATTTACTTTTGTATCTTAGTCAGAAACTGGATATTGCGTTATTATTGGGATATTACAGGCATGTAATGGAACTTCCGATGAACTTTTTCGGAACAAGGAAGGTCGGAGAGATTATCTCCAGGTTTAATGATGCAGGAAAGGTAAGGGATGCCATATCGGGAGCAACACTTACCATAATGATAGATACACTTATGGCTGTTGCCGGAGCAATTATTTTATACATACAGAATTCAAAATTATTTTTTATCACGATCATAATGATCGTACTGTACGCAGTAATCGTACTTGGATTTAATAAATGGTATGAAAAACTTAATCGAAAAGAAATGGAAGATAATGCCCAGCTTACGTCTTATATGGTCGAGTCTCTTAATGGAATACAGACTGTAAAGGCTTATAATGCGGAGAGAAAAGTAAACAGGGAAACAGAGATAAAATTTGTAAAACTGTTAAGAAGTGTATTCAATCTCACATGGGCTAACAATATACAAGTATCACTGAAAACTTTCGTAGAACTCATAGGTGGTGTAGTTATCCTGTGGGCAGGCGGTGTCAGTGTTATAAACGGAGACATGACAATAGGTGCACTTATCACATTTAATTCACTGCTGGCATATTTCCTTGATCCTGTAAAGAATCTGGTAGATCTGCAGCCACAGATGCAGACCGCAGTCGTAGCGGCAGACAGACTGGGTGAAATACTCGATCTTGAAGCTGAAAAGCAGGAAAATGAACAAAGAAAAATGGCACCCGAAAGTCTTGCCGGGGATATAAAATTCGAACATGTGAATTTCAGATACGGAACAAGGCAGAGGGTACTTGAGGATATAGATTTTACAATAAAAAAGGGCGAAAAAATTGCCTTTGTTGGAGAAAGCGGTTCAGGAAAAACAACATTATCGAAACTGCTTTTGCACTTATATCAGGCAGAGTCAGGTAATATTCTGATAAATGATAATAATATAGAAGATATACAGATAGAGACACTTAGAGACAAAATCGCATATATACCACAGGAAACATTTTTGTTAGTGGTTCAATATTTGAAAATCTTACACTGGGACTGGATGATGCAACGATGGATGACATCATCGAGGCATCAAAAAAGGCGCAGGCACATGAATTTATTAATAAACTGCCACTCAGATATGAGACAAGACTGGAGGAAAACGGAGCAAACCTGTCAGGCGGTCAAAGGCAAAGGCTGGCTATAGCAAGAGCCATGCTTAAAAAACCGGATATATTGATATTGGATGAGGCTACGAGTAATCTTGATGCAATAACGGAAAGGGCACTTGACAAGACAATAAGTGAATTTTCAAAAGATGTTACAACTATCTTTATAGCACACAGACTCAGCACTATAAAAAATTGCGATAAGATATATGTGCTGGAAGATGGAAAGATTATAGAAAGTGGCAATCATACAGAGCTGGTAGCAAAGGGCGGCAAATATGCACAGCTTGTAAAACAGCAGTCTCTTGATACTGTGGATGTTAAAGCAACCGCATAACTTCGATTATGAAAAGAGGAAAATTATGAAACCTATAATTGTGGATTTAAAGGATATAAGTGACAGTACGGAAGTATATGATTCTAAGCCAAACAGATTTGTGCCGTACACCATATATATAATATGTGCAATTCTGGCAATAGCCCTGATCTGGATGTATCTTTTCAGGATGGATATAGTAGTAAAAGCTGATAGTGTCTTTAGAGGTGACGATGACAGTACGGCAGTAAGCTGTGCAGTTACAGGAAAGAATAACTAAAAATGTCGGTAAAGGACGGACAGTATGTGAATGAGGGAGATGAACTGTATGAGGTAGATATTGAAAACCTTGGAAGTACTATCGAAGATTATAAGAGTAAACTTGATAGTGTACAGCAGCGTCTTGACATGCTAAATGCATATCAGAAGAGTCTTGACGGAGATAATTCTGAATTTGATGCAATGTCTGATAACCAGTATTATTCTGAATTTAAAGACAGGAAAGAATTATTAAATACTTCAATTGATGCAGGAAAGGAAAAGAATAAAACTGGGGAGGTATACGATAGAAAATATTACAGTTATCAATGATTCTATTGATAAGTATAATGAAAAAATTAATAAACTTAACAATGTAAAGCAATGTATCATATCGCGTAATAACACATTTGACCAAAACGATACATATTATTATTCAATGGTGAACAGTTATATTTCATCATATGATTATACAGCACTTCAATATGACAATAAAAAGGATGAACCACAATGGATTCATCACAACTGGCAGAGGTGGATACAGAAAAAAATCAGGCATTGTCTAATCTTGAGTCTAATGAGATTTTCAACAATAGAACAGCAGATAGAAACTGCAAATGAACAGATAGAAAGCCTTAAATCTAATATATCCTCTGTAGAACTTCAAAAGAAGCAGACAGAAAATTCTAATAATACAGATGAGTCAGATATAAAGATTCTTACGGAAAAAGGAAATGTGTCCGCTGAAATTCTTACTTATGAGGATAAGAAGCAGGAGTATGAGGCTTATTTAAAAAGATTATGATATAAAAAATAATAACTGTACCATAAAGGCAGGAACATCAGGGTATTTTTACACAAATAAGGAAATCTCAAATGGAACATATATACAGGAAGGAGATTCCATAGGACAGATATATCCAAAGGAGCAGTCAGGTTATTTTGCACAGGTGTATGTGGAAAATTCTGACATAGCAAAAATAAAACCGGATCAGGAAGTAAAATTTGAGATGGCTTCATATCCGTCAAGTGAATATGGATATTTTACAGGAACAGTAAAAGAAATTGCAAAAGATGTGACTGTAGACCAGAATACCGGTAATGCATATTACGTTGTAAAAGTAGAATGTAAAAATATGGAGATAAAGAATAAGGATGGAGAAAAAGGAAATCTGAAAAGTGGAATGGCTGCACAGGCAAAAATTGTTGTTGATGATGACAGTGTGCTGCATTTTGTGTTGGACAAGATAAATTTGGTGGATTAGTAAAATAAATAAGGTATATTCTGGGATTTCCGGTTTATATATAAATCCTATAAGCGCGCATAGGAAAAACAGTATTTTATAAGTAGTAGGAAGGAAAAAGAGAATATATGAAAGAATTATGTAATATGGAATTGTTTGAAGTCGATGGAGGGAAAAAATATAAGTGTACTTATTGTGGCTATACATCATCGAGTACATCTAAAATGGCATTACACTTTGGAATTAAAACATGGCACTATTTATTAGGAGGAAGAATAAAGGAAATATAAGAAATGCGTTATCTTATTATTTTTTTTTATAGCTATGTTACCTTTAGCAGAACTTAGAATTGCTATTCCAACAGGACTGACTATGAATGTACCGATTATACAAACGTATATTATCAGTTTGATAGGTAATATATTACCATTACCATTTGTGTTTTATTTTTCTCAAAAAATATTGAGTTGGGGAAAAGATAAAAAATACATTGGAAGTTTTTTTACATTCTGTCTGGAAAAGGGTAAACAAGCAGGGAAAAAGCTTAAGAAAAAGGCTGGAAGAGGTATGTTTCTTGCGTTGGTTCTTTTTGTTGGAATTCCTGTTCCGGGAACAGGAGCATGGACTGGAATTTTGGCAGCAAGTATATTGGAGCTGGATTTTAAAGAAAGCATTGGAGCATGCTTCTGTGGAGTTCTGTTGGCGGGTGTGATCATGGCTGTGTCAAGTATGGGAATTTTGAGTGTGATTTTGTGAAGCATGATATTTAAGAAGATATAAATCGGATATGTCTAAGACAGTCTGTTTTATATAAAAAGAACTCTGATAAAATTCGCGAAAACCATCAGAGTTCCAAACAAGTAAGCACTTTTAAGAAAAGTACCTAGGCTGAGTATATTACTTTTTTTGGATTAGTGTAAAGAAAATATATTAAGGAAAGGAGATTTAAAACAATGGAAATGGTATTAAACAATGGATTCGTGTGAACTTAGTATGGATGAGATGTGCGAAATTGATGGTGGTGGAGGTGCTTGGAAAGCTGTTAAAGCTTTTACAGGAGTCGTATTGGTTGGCTTTAGCCCGGCTGTTGGTGTTGGTGTTGGTATTTTAGCAGGACCAATTGCAGGAGTCTCTGCAGGAGGCGGTTGCGCAAGTGCTGGATTGTCTTTGATTGGTTCAGCATGCCACTAAAAGATGTTCAGTAAATACAATAAGGTGTTAAGTATTAGTAGCATGAAATCGAAAGGAGATGTTTTGATGGATACTGTGTGTTATTTTAGCGAGCTTGAAGATGAACAATTATATCTAGTAACAGGTGGATGCGGCTTTTGCGTTGCGGGTACTATTATTGGTTGTGCGGCAACGGGTGTAGGTATTGGAGGCGCAGCAGGATCTGTGCCAGGTGCAGTGATTGGAGGCGCTGTCGGCACTATAGTTGGAATTATGATTGCATTCTAACTTAATACAATGTTTAATTATGGAGAAGGAATTTTGAAATTTTTCCTTAGCTTGATAAATCAGTATATAGTAGGTTACGTATTGTATCAAGCTGGGACAAGTTTTCTCCTTTTCCATTTTTAATAAATTGTTGAATAATGGTGTAGTGTAGTATATTATATGTTTTAATGTTGGAATATGGTAAAAAATATATAACAATAGGAGTGGAAGTTTATGGAATTAAATAGAACAATGATATTGCTTTCTGGTTGCTTTTTGATGGTTTGGTCTACTTTTAAATGGAAGATACCACATGTGATTTGGGATGTTAAATTAACCCGAGTATGTTCGGTAATTTTGGGATTATATAATATTATTTTAGCAATTGGCTTTGAAAAGACCTAAGTATTTTTCTATTTATTGTAGATTTAATCCTCTATATGTTATTGGATATAGGATTTTTAATGGTTAAGCTAAAAAAAGATAAAAAGGGAAAAGTAAAAAATTTTCAACTTGGGATTTGTTCCATTTTTGTCATTTTGGCTATGATTATGGCATGTTTTAATTTGAATGAAATTTATTCTAGCATAATGATTTTATCTGGTATGATGATGGTGATATCAACTCCTTTTCAGGAAATGAAGTTGCTTCGTGAAAACAGTAACAATAGGTAGGAGACAATTGAAAGAAATATTATTTTCACATGATGACTCTATCTTTTAATTTTTTAGTAAACTTACAGGTCAATTGTAGAAATGGGGGAGATATGAATAGCTCTTTATTATACGATTCGCTTTACAGCTTTAAGCTTACGATAGGATTGCCCTGTGCCGGTGGTGATTGCCGCAACAGCAACCGCTAACAGACTTATATGGGAAATTGTATTCAAGTTGGTAACAGATGATTTATTTCTTACCCACATACGTTCCTGCCCTGTATTTTTGAAACATGAATTGTATCTTTCACATTGGAAGTAAAGAAGCGGAATTAGTTTGTATAGAGTTGGAAAATGAATCCGGTAAAATTAAGCAAATTGAACAAATTATAACCCAAAAGATGAAGCGAGAGATAATAATTGATAATGTAACTGAAAAAAAGTATTGTAAAAAGAGCAAGTATGATAGATGGCTAACTAATGATATTATATTGAAAATTAGCAAAGATAAATTATATTTATATGTACCTAAAATATACGATTACAATAATTAGTAAAAAGGGCAGAAACAGAGGAACAATAAAAGGATGAAATTTGATAAAACAATATTGAATAAAGTGACAATATTACCACTTGGTCTGGTAATATTATTCATTGTATACAGGACATTGGTCTTTTCTGTGATAATGAATTGTATACCGATCATGCAGGAACACTATATTATCGCGGAAACGATAAGAAATTGCATTGATATAATGACAATTGTAGTGCTTATGTTTATTTTTAAGGTAAAGACAGGCAGGGGTGGTGTAAAAGGATACTTGAAAGGTGTCGGGATTTATGGCTTGCCGGTGCTGATGTTTACTCTTTTTGAGATTGGAAATTCTACGCTTTGGATATTTGGTGGACATGTAGGACTGTATGGAAGCGGATTGATAGGATATATTGTAGTAAATGTGCTTTTATATATAACGGTTGGAATAGAGGAAGAATTGATGTTTCGATCGGTTGTTACTGAGTGCGTGCTTAGGAAGAATAGCAATATAATAGTATTTGCCAGTGTGTATTCGGGATTGTTGTTTGGATTGGCACATATCACGAATTTTATATTTGATGCGGATATGACCATGTTTAATAAATGGTGCACAATGATTATGGCATGTGTCTTTGGTTTTACATTGGCGGTCATTTTTCTTAGGACTAAAAGTATTGGTGCCATTATTACATTGCACTTTTTTATGGGATTTCGCGGATTTTATGAATCACATGATGATAGTGGAACGTTACAGATATGGTGGTTCGTACAATGCGCTTGTATTGCAGATTCCTGTTCTGATAGTGATGCTTGTTATTGCGGTTTTTTGTATGTATAAGAGACAGATGAGGTTACAAAGCGTGTAAAAGACCATAAAAGATATCTATATAAATTTGGCAAAAATGAAAGGAGTACAAAGAGATGAAAAAATGTATTTTAGTATGGCAGGTGCCGGTAATAGAAGGAGAGCCGTATAATCCGGTGGAATATGCTGTCCATGTGAGAAAAGCAAAAAAGTTTGCGGAAGCATTGAACCGGTATTTTGCGGAAAAAAATATGGACTACAATTGCGTGCTGGACAAATCAGCCTGCAGCCTTGATGAGATATTTTCTCCACAATATCATGCAGTGCTGTTTGCACCGGAGGCTAAAACAAGACAGTGCTCTATAAAAAAGAAGTGCAGAATGAGACCGTGAAAAAGTATTATCTGGAATACATGGAGTACAATAGTGCGCAGATAGAAAAGGTGGCTGAATTTCTGAGCGAATAAACCGGAAATAACGCATTTAAGAAATGAAACAACAAACATTTTGTGCTTTCGTTAAAAAACTTGATATAAACATTTCTGTTTTTCGTTAAAAAGCAGGTATAAACATTTCTGCTTTTCGTTAAAAAATAGGCGAAAAAATTTTGCATTTTCGTGAAAAATGGTAGAATTGAGGTGGAAATATGCTATAATACTACCAAGTAAAATGAAATGAGGAATGCTGAATGATTTTTAAAAGAAAAGTTTATGACAAATTGATTGAGTGGAAAACATTGGCAGCAGGAACATCGGCAGTATTGCTTGAAGGGGCTAGACGTATCGGGAAAAGTACCATTGTAGAGGAGTTTGCAAAAAAGGAATATGATGACTATATGATTCTTGATTTTGCAAGAGAAAACCAGGATGTAAAAAATAATTTTGTCGAGAACATGAATGATCTGGATACTTTTTTCAGGAACTTATTTCTTCTGAAAGGAAAACGTTTAAAAGGGAAGAACTGCGTGATTATTTTCGATGAGGTACAGTTGTTTCCGCAGGCACGGCAGGCGATAAAATATCTAGTCGCTGATGGTCGATATGAATATATTGAGACAGGCTCTCTAATCTCAATCCGGAAAAATGTAAAGGATATTCTGATCCTTCGGAAGAGTACCGGATTAAGATGTATCCGATGGATTTTGAAGAATATTTATGGGCAATCAATGATGAGGTTACAATTCCTACGATCAGAGAATCTTTTGAAAAAAGGAAGCCACTTGGAGATGCGATTCACCGGAGAATTATGAAAAGCTTTCGTACCTATATGGTTGTAGGTGGGATGCCGCAGGCAGTAGATGCTTATGTTTCAGGGAAAAGTTATGAACAAATTGATTTTGTTAAACGGAATATTCTGAGCCTTTACGAAGAGGATCTGGCAAAATACGATACAGAAAACAGGGAAAAAGCGTCAGTTATTTATCGAACAATACCAGAGCAGCTAGAGAATAAAAATTCACATTTCAAACTTTCTATGGTAGATAAAAATGCGCGTTATCAGAATTATATGGATGCGGTCAGTTTTATTTCTGAAGCAATGATAGGAAATGAGTGTATCAATGTGACAAAACCGGAGGTTGCACTGGATCTGTTTGCGGACAGAAGCAATTTCAAATTATATATGGGTGATACCGGACTGTTGGTTACACAGATTATGAAGAACCGGGACAGTACAGATGAAGATTTATATAAGGCTCTGATTATAGACAATCTGGGAATTAATCAGGGAATGATTGTTGAAAATATTGTAGCACAGATGCTCAGAGCAGCTGGACATGAGTTGTATTTTCATGAATATTTGTACGTGCCGGAGGGAACGACCAGAGAAAAGAAATATGAAATTGATTTTATGATTGTGAAGAAAAAGAAGATATGTCCGATTGAAGTAAAATCTTCAAACTATATGTCGCACAAATCATTTGACTATCTGCTTCAGAAATATCAGTTAAAGTGTGAGAACAGATTCATTATTTATACGAAGGATTTAAAATATCAGGACGGAATTATGTATATACCAATTTATATGACTATGTTACTGTAAGATGATTAGTCGGAATGAACTCATGTTTTTTCATTTTGTCAAGTACAAGCTTGATACCATTAAATTGAAAACAAAATTGTTTGCAGGCAGCAAAAGGGGGACTCTTTTTGCTGCCTTTTTGCGGGCTGTTTCGTATATAGCGATTCAGGATGAAATTCCAATGATTAATAGTTTCAATCGTAAACGTCAAACCACGCGCCTTGGATAATTAGCATTTTTGTGAGACACTCTATAAGACACGAAAAACTAATAGTTTTTTAGAGGAGGCAAACTATCA
>ENA-OQJT01000146-OQJT01000146.1-human-gut-metagenome-genome-assembly--contig:-NODE-146-length-17236-cov-1.436554_pt1 | contig 17236 bp, 19 predicted proteins | sample MGYA00242612_ERZ504779 | MGnify/ENA primary metagenome ERZ504779 (study PRJEB26092, sample SAMD00036366) | human gut metagenome | host: Homo sapiens | study: EMG produced TPA metagenomics assembly of...
ACGTATTCGTTATCAAAACAATTATAAAAGCTGATACCCCAAAGGGTATACAGCTAATGTAGCTGATAAAGATAGAAAAGATAAAAGAAGTAATCGTATTCAAGAACGTTTACGTTTAGGTTTTTATGCAGAACCAGATGAGAATTTATCTGTTTTAGGTAGAGTAAAATTAGAAAATACGACTAATGATGATAATGGATATACTAATAATGGTGATAGTGGAGCACATGGTAGTGCAAATTTAGATTTATTAGCATTGACTTGGAAACAGATGGATACATCTGTAACCTTAGGTCGTCAGAATTTAAATATTGGGCAAGGTCTTATTTGGTGGGATAATCCAGTTGATGGTATTATGGTAACTCAAGATTTGGGAAATAATTCGCTTATTTCTGCAGGATGGGGAAATTTAACTGCGGAAAATTGGAAAGATTATTCTATGAATGCTTTTATTGCTAATGCACAGATTGGAGTAGATGATAATACTAAATTTACTTTAGGTTATTTAAAAACAAATAGCAATGAAAATACATTGTGGAATAATCATAAAAATCAATGGAATTGGATTGAATCAAGTGAAAATCCATATATGTTAGAGCAAATTGCTTATGGTATCAACACACAACTCAGTGACAAATGGAATTTAACAGCAGAAGCTGTAACTAATAGAGCATCAGGTCTTCCAGATGGAGCACAAAAAAATGGTTGGTGGACTAGACTTACTTATGGTAATTTGAAATGGGATACCAAAGATACTTGGAAAGTTTATGCTGATTATATGAGTTTAGGAAATTATAGTGTAGATTCTACTGGTTGGGCACACATTTTAAACACTCCAGGTGGTGATGGTCTTGGTGGTAATGGTGAAAAAGGTTATGGATTAGGTATTAGTTATATGCTTGCGGATAATACTAATTTGGAATTTAACTGGTATAAATTGCGTCCATATGATAGTAATTACTCAGGGTTCTCTGATTATTATGATATGTATAATTTAGCACTTAATTATAGTTTCTAATAAAAGGTGTGTAGTTTATGAAAAATAATAAATTAAAAAAAAGTAATTTTGTCAGCAATAACAGCTACAATGATTTCTTGTTCCTTACCGTTTACAGCACTAGCAGCAGTACAAGTAAATCCTATAGAAAATTTATCTACGGATTTTATCAAGGGTGCGGATGTTTCTATTATGCCAGAATTAGAACGAAATGGTACTAAATTTTATGATAATGGCATAGAACAAGATGGACTCACTATTTTAAAAAATCATGGTGTAAATTGGATTCGTGTTCGTATTTGGAATAATCCATATGTCGTAGGACCAGAAGGTGTCGGCGGTGGTAATACAGATGAAGCTAAGGCTATTGAAATGGCAAAACGGGCTAAAGCTTTAGGTATGAAAGTTCTTGTAGATTTTCATTACAGTGATTTTTGGGTGGACCCAGGTCAACAGAAAAAAACCGGATGCTTGGAAAAATGATAGTGGTGATAAATTAGTAGATGATGTTTATGCTTATACTGCTAAAGTAATGCAAGATTTTAATGCTCAAGGTGTAACACCAGATATGGTACAAGTAGGCAATGAGCTAAATAATGGGATGTTATGGCCAGAAGCACAACTTACAGAGGATAATCCTAATGGATATAAATTCTTAGCAAAATTATTAAATGCAGGTTTACAAGCTGTACATGATAATGATAAAGATAATAAAGTTAAGACAATGATACATTTAGCTGGTGTAGATGTAAATTTATATCATACTTTTTTTGATAATTTAATTGTAAAAAATAAAGTGAATGACTTTGATATAATTGGTATGTCATTTTATCCATTTTGGCATGGTACAATGGACGATTTAAAAAATACAATGAATGATGTTAGTGCCAAATATAATAAAGATGTAATAGCTGTAGAAACTGCTTTTGGTTATACTTTAGAAGATGCCGATTTTGAGAAAAATAATTTTGGAACAAATGAAGAAAAAGTCAGTGGTTATAAAGCTACAGTGCAAGGACAAGCAACAGGATTGCGTGACGTTATGGCAACTGTTGCTAGTGTAAATGATAATCGTGGGTTGGGGATATTTTATTGGGCTCCAGATTGGGTTATCAATGAAAAAGTAGGTTGGAAGTCTAATGGTGGTGGTAATGGTTGGGATAATTTAACATTATTTGATACAAAGGGAAATGCACTTGAATCTATGGATACATTTAACTTAGTATCAGACCCAAATAATCAGTATATAGAGCCACAAGTTACAACGATAAATACAGTTGATGTAAAAGATGTTAGTTTATATAGTAATGTAGATTTACCACAGACAGTAGGTGTGGTTTATTCTAATGATGCAGTAAAAAATATGTCTGTTAAATGGGATGTTGCCAAACCAATTTTTGCAAAACCGGGTAATTATACGATATCAGGAACTGTGGAAGGATTAGCACAAAAGGCTATAGCTAATATTGAAGTAAAAAATAAAATGAATTTAGTCTTAAATGGTAATTTTGAAAATGAAACATTAAATGGCTGGGATATTGTAGGTGATAGTTCAGCAATAAATTTAGCTTGGAATCAAGGAGATGTACGTGATAAATGTGCTATGCACTATTGGAATAATAAACCATTTAATGTGATTATTAAACAAAAATTAAAAGGTCTTTCTGATGGAAAATATACTTTATCTTGTTGGACACAAGGAAATGGTTTAGCTTCCAAATATCAATTATTTGTAAAACAAAATGGTGTAGAAATGACTACTGATATCAAAGATGATGGCTGGAATAGATGGCATCAGACTTCAATTAAAAATATTGAGGTTAAAAATGGTGAAGTAGAAATTGGCTTCATTTTAAATGGTAGACCTGACACATGGGGTTCTATAGATGATATAGAATTTTATGTTCAAAAATAAAATCCTAATAAAATTATTTTTGGAGAAGTTAGATAACTTCTCCTTTTTTTTGTTTCTAAATCTTATAATTTATAGTTCAACATCTTATATTTTTTTGATAATATTAGTATATAATTAAATGTATAATAAGAAAAAATTTTTTTGATAATTTAATTATTTTTAGTTTAAATTTCAATGTAAACGTTTACGATAAAAATATTTTTCGAAAATAAAAATGAGGTGTTATTTATTTATGGAAGAAAAGATTTTTGATATAAGCAAATTGGCAGACTCAACATATTTTGCAGATAATCGTCTACCTGCACATAGCGACCATCATTATTATGCTAATGAAGAAGAAATGCTCAATGAAGAAATGTTCATGCGTCAATCTTTAAATGGATTATGGTATTTCTCTTATGCAAAAAATTTAGCATCTCGTATTGAAGGTTTTGAAAAAGCAGATTATAACTGCAAAATTTGGGATACAATTCGTGTTCCAGCACATATTCAAATGGAAGGTTACGGCAAACCTCAATATACAAATGTAGCTTATCCTTGGGACGGTCATGAAGAATTAAACGAAGGCGAAATTCCTACAGAAAATAATCCAATCGCATCTTATGTAAAATATTTTACAGTGCCACAAGGCTGGAATGAAGTATTTGTATCTTTCCAGGGCGTAGATAGTGCAATGGCTTTATGGCTCAATGGCAAATTTGTAGGTTATAGCGAAGATAGTTGTACACCATCAGAATTTGATTTAACACCTTATCTTGTTGAAGGTGAAAATAAATTAGCAGTACAGGTTTATCGTTTCAGCTCCGCTAGTTGGCTTGAAGACCAAGATTTCTGGCGCTTTAGCGGTATTTATCGCGATGTATATCTTTATACAAAACCACAAGTTCATGTTGATGATTTATTCATTCATGCAACTCCTTGCAATGATTATAAAGATGGTAAATTATCTATTGATTTCAAATGGAACAATGAAAATGCTAAAAAATTAGCAGTTAAATTAGTAGATAATGAAGAAAATGTAGTAATTGATACAGTTCAAGAAATTACAGGTGCTACAAGCGTATTTACAGCAGACGTTGAAAACGTAAAACTTTGGAGTGCAGAATATCCAAATCTTTATAAAGCTACTTTCACTGTAAAAGATGAAAATGATAATGTAGTAGAAATCATTCCACAAAACATTGGTTTTAGAGAATTTAAAATGGACGGCAATATCATGAAAATCAATGGTAAACGCATTGTATTTAAAGGTGTTAACCGCCATGAATTCGATTGCTACTATGGACGTGCTATTCCTGAAAGCAAAATCGCTCATGATTTAGATATTATGAAATTAAATAATATCAATGCTATCAGAACATCTCACTATCCAAATAACAGTAAATTATATGAACTTTGCGATATCTATGGTTTCTATGTAATTGATGAAACAAATATGGAAACACATGGTTCTTGGCAAATTCGTGGAAGCGTACGCTGTGATAAAAACACTGTACCAAATGATCATCCACATTGGCATGGAGCTGTATTGGATAGAGCAAAATCCATGCTTGAACGCGATAAAAACCATGCTAGTATCATTATTTGGTCTTGTGGTAATGAATCTTATGGTGGTAAAAATATCTATGATATGTCTGAATACTTCCGTAAAGCTGACCCATCTCGCTTAGTTCATTATGAAAGCATTTGCTGGGACCGTGTTAATGAAGCAAGTGGAAAAATGGTATTGGCTATGCCTGATGAACGTCGTTATGATGGTACAAGCGACATGGAAAGCCAGATGTATACAAAAGTAGCACAGATAAAAGAATTCTTATCTAAATATAGAGAAAAACCATTTATTTGCTGTGAATATACTCATTCCATGGGTAACAGTAATGGTGGTATGCATAAATACACTGATTTAACTGATGAAGAACCATTATATCAAGGCGGATTTATTTGGGACTTTGCAGACCAAGCTATCTGGACTAGAGATTTATATGGCAATGATGTAATGAATTATGGTGGCGATTTTGGCGATAGACCATGTGATTATAATTTTTTCTGGTAATGGTATCGTATTTGCAGATCATGCACCAACTTCTAAATTACAAGAAGTTAAATTCAATTATCAAAACTTCACACTCGTTCCAAGTGAAACTGGTGTAAAAATCATCAATAAATCTTTATTCACAAATACAAGTGATTATGATTTAATTATTGCTTTAGCTAAAAATGGCAAAAATGTTTGGCAGAAAAAATTAACTGCTGATATCAATGCAGGTCAAACAGGTGAAGTAGCTTATACATTACCTACATTTGGTGCAGGCGAATATGTAGTTACAGCTTCTTTAGTATTAAAACAAGCAACTATTTGGGCAAATTGTGGCCATGAAGTAGCTTTCGGTCAATATGTATTCACAAAAGAAGGCAAAGCAGATAAAAAAGCAGTAGCTCCAATTAAAGTTGTTAAATCCGATTTCAATATTGGCGTAAAAGGCGAAGGCTTCAGCGTTATGTTCTCTGCTGATAGAAAAATGCTTACTTCTTATAAATATAATGGCGTAGAACTCATTGAAGAATTCCCTAAAATGAATTTCTGGAGAGCACCTATCGACAATGATAATGGTTGTGGTATGCCATTTGATACAGCTCAATGGAAATTAGCAAGCATGTACACTAAATGCGTAGATATGCAAGTATCTGAAAATGGTAATGAATCTGCAACGGTAAAATACACTTATGAACTTGCAACAAGACCAGTAGCTCATGTAGTAGTAACTTATACTGTTACAGGTGATGGCGTTGTTAAAGTTGATATGGATTACAAAAAAGTAGAAGGTCTTCCTGCTATTCCTGATTTTGGTATGCTCTTTACACTTCCAGTTGATTATGACCAAATCAAATACTATGGTTTAGGTCCATGTGATAATTATATCGACCGTAAAGAAGGTGGCAAATTAGGCATCTTCACTACTACAACACAAGATGAAATTCAGCCATATTTAGTACCACAAGAATGTGGAAATCATTGTGATGTTCGTTGGTTTGAAGTAACAGATAGACGCGGTAGAGGTGTTAGAATTTCTTCTGCAACTCCATTTGAAGCTTCTGCTCTTCCATACAATCCACATGAACTTGAAAATGCTAGACATCATTATGATTTAGCTAGACCACATCATACAGTAGTTAGAGCTTCTGCTGGTATGTACGGTGTTGGCGGTGATGATTCTTGGGGTGCACCAACTCTTGATGAATATATTACTAAAAACGAAGATAAACATTTCTCCTTTGAATTTAAAGGTATTTAATTAAATTAGATAAATAAAAAAGGCGATGTCTTGATGAATAAAATCATCTTGATATCGTCTTTTTCTTTTAGTTAGATTTCTTGATAAATTTGTGGCTATGAGTCGTTATATATACGCCTAAAATAATAAAGATACCACTTAAAATTTTTTGCAGAGTAATCGGTTCATTCAAGGTAAAATATGCAGAAATAATACCTACTACAGGTAATAAATTCAAAAATATAGCAGAATTACTAGCTCCTACTTTTTTTAGTGCCTAAATTCCAGCAAATCATAGCAGTTATACCGCCACCTAAAATGATAAATAAGAATGAATAAATACCAAGAGTGGATAATGGAACTATTTGTAAGCCTACACTATAGTGGGCAAATAGTGCTGTCAAAATAGAGCCGAATAATCCAGACCAAGCAGTGGCTGATAATACTGATATTTTTTTTGAGTATAGGAATACTAAGTAAAATATATATGACCCAAGCTACTTCACCGATGAAGAAATAAATATCTCCTTTGTTAAAATTCATTTGGGTAAATGTGGAAAGTGTACCTCCACTCAATAGGTATAAGGTACCAAAAAAAGAAATTATTATACCTATTATTTGAATTAAATTTAAACGTTCATTAAGAAAAATTCTAGCTAAAATAACAGTGATGACAGGAGCTGTGGTACTGATTAATGTCATATTACCAACAGAGGAATATTGTAGTCCTGTGAATTGAATACCATTACTTACTGTAATACCAAAAAATCCCATTAGGAATAAAGTTAATAGAGATTTTTTGGGTGGTAAAAAATTTTTTTTTCATTTGTTATTTTCATGATAATGAATAAGATTATACTGACAATAAGAAATCTAAGAGGAATTATCGTTAAGATATTCATTTCTTGCGTTACTATTTTTATAGTAACAGGTTGAAATCCCCATAGAAGACAAGCGATAATTAGAAAACTATAAGCTTTGTGTTGCATTTTTCACCTAAATTAAATCATATTTGTCCTTTGTTTCTTCTAGTATCATATCGCGTCTTGTTTTTGATTCAACAAAATAGTCATGAATGGCTTGGCGGTCTTTTTTGGCAATAGAAGTGATTACTCCGCTTAGTAGTGATTGAAGTTGTGATAGATGTTCGATAATAGGCTCACTGTTAGAGATACATATATCTGCCCACATATCAGCATTAGAGGAAGCAATGCGCGTAGTATCTTTAAATCCACCACCAGCAAGAGTGATGCAAGATTCTAAATCGTTAGGGTTTTTATCTAAAAGATTAACTAGTGCAGCTGCTGTAATATGAGGAATATGACTGATGATAGAAGCACATCTATCATGTTCTTCTAAAGTGAGAGTTGTAATATTAGCATTAGTTAATTTTATTAGATTAACGATTTTTTCAACTACTTTGGCTGGAGCACCTGTATCTTTGACGATTACATAACATTTATTATTGAATAAATCCTTATGAGCAGCTGTTACACCGCTTTTTTCACGTCCTGTCATAGGATGACCAGCTACATAATAGATATTTTCAGGAAGTAAATCCATGATTTGTTTGGCAATGAAAGATTTTGTACTGCCTGCATCTGTTAAAATTGCGCCTGGTTTTAAATGTGGTAATATTTTTTTACTAAAGGTACAATTTGTAATACAGGAGTGCTGAGGTAAATAATATCAGCACCTTGTACACATTCTATTGGGTCTAAAAAACCTTCATCAATTGCCTTTAAAGCTTTTGCTTCATGTAAAGATTTTTCAGTGCGAGTATTACCAGTGATGAAGATATCATCTTGTAATTTATCTTTTAGTGCCATACCGAAAGCACCACCGATAAGACCTACACCTAAAATGGCTAAATGTAATTTTGGTGTTTTTTCTGTATTCATAATGTTTTCCCCATCATTTGTGCAATTTGACGAACTTCCTGCATAACAACTGCAAAATTATCTGGTTTAAGTGATTGGTCGCCATCGCTTAGAGCTACTTCAGGATGTGGATGTACTTCAATCATTAAGCCATCAGCACCAGCAGCGATAGCAGCACGAGCCATAGGGCGAACCATTTGCCAACGACCAGTACCATGACTGGGGTCTACGATGATAGGCAAATGAGATAATTCTTTAACAGCAGCTACAGCACTTAAATCTAAAGTATTACGAGTGAATGTTTCATATGTTCTAATACCACGTTCGCAAAGTACGATATTGTAATTACCACCGCTAGCGATGTATTCTGCAGCATTTAACCATTCACTGATTGTAGCACTAAGACCGCGTTTTAAAAGTACAGGTTTATTTGTTATGACCTACTTCTTTTAATAATTGGAAGTTTTGCATATTGCGAGCACCGATTTGAAGCATATCAGCGTATTTGCAAATCATATCTAAATCGTTGATATTTACGATTTCAGTTACAACATTAAGACCTACTTCATCAGCTACTTCACGAAGAATTTTTAAACCTTCTTCAGCTAATCCTTGGAAATCATATGGAGAAGTACGAGGTTTAAATGCACCACCGCGTAAAAATTGTGCGCCACAAGCTTTTACAGCTTTAGCAGCTTCAAGCAATTGTTCTTTGCTTTCAACAGCACAAGGGCCAGACATGATAGCGAGATGACCACCACCAATTTTAACACCATTTACATCAATAATGCTATCCTCTTTTTAAAATCACGGCTTACTAATTTATATTTTTCAGTGATGGAAACAGTTTTTTCTACACCACCGAAACTATTCATTTGTAGTGTAGCAATTTTTTTTCTTATCACCAATAACACCTACGATAGTACGAGAAGAACCTTGAGAAAGGTGAAAATTTAAACCTGCATCAGTAATTTTATTTTTTACAGCCTCTAATTCAGCAGTTGTAGCCTCTGGTTTCATAACGATAATCATAATATATATTCCTCCTAAATTGCTAAGTAATTGAGTAGTTTTATTATTTAAAAATAAATGCAAAAAAGCTCGTCCCTAAAATAGGGACGAGCTGTAATTAACCCGTGGTACCACCCTTCTTGCTATTAGCAAGCCACTTTATTCAGGTACTAACATACCCTAGCCTATGATAACGGTGGCATTCCGACTAAGCCTACTAAATAAATGTTCAGCCAGTAGCTCACAGGTGTATTTCTATTTGCTATATTATTATGTCGCACCAAACCATAACTCTCTGAAAACTTCACAAATATACTTTTCCTGTTCATTGCATTTGTCTTTGTCTAATACTATAAACATAAAATCTTTTTTTGTCAATACTATTTTTATAAAGATGATTTTATAATTGTATAGTTGTAAATAGCATATTTTTTATTATCTATTCGTCTTTATAATTAAAATAAAAGTCTTCTTTTTTAGCTAAATTATTGTTGATTAATTTTAAGATTTTTCTTAAAATGGAAATAAATACTTTTATAATTTTATAATAAGGAGATTTCTATGAAAAATATTATTTTTGATATTGATGGTACTTTGTGGGATTCCACTGATGTAGTAGCTGAAAGTTGGAATGAAGCTATTTGGGAAAAAGCAGGAATTAAAGCAAATTTAGATGGCGATAAATTAAAAAAATTATTTGGTAAAACCATGGATGAAATTGGTAGACTTATGTTGCCTACTTTAGATGATGAAAAACGTGCTGAAGTTTGTCAGGCTTGTTATGATTATGAAGATGCTTATTTAGAAAAACATTCAGGCGTTTTTTATGATGGTGTTATTGATACTTTAAATGAATTAGCGAAAGATTATAATTTATATGTCGTAAGCAATTGTCAGGTAGGTTATATCGAAACAACTTTAAGATATGCAAATATTACAGATAAAGTGAAAGACCATTTATGTTATGGTGATACAGGATTGCATAAGGGCGGAACTATTAAATTATTGATGAAAAAAAATAATATAGATGAAGCTATTTATGTAGGTGATACACAAGGCGATTTTGAAGCTTGTGAAATGGCAAACATTCCTATGATTTTTGCAAGTTATGGCTTTGGTAAAGTGGAAAATCCAGCTTATACAATCAATGATATTAAAGAATTACCATCATTAATGGCAAAAATAAATACAAAATAAAATAAACCCCCTAGTAAATTTTATTACTAGGGGTAATTTTTATATTAAGCTCTTTTTTGAAGATTTTCTTTTAATAATTTATCACCAGCGATACCAGGACGAGTCATTTCACTTGGAGATAAGATAATATCTAATTCTTCTTCAGTTAATAGATTTTTACTTAAGATGATTTCACGTACAGGTTTATTAGTTTGATAAGCTTCTTTAGCGATCATAGAAGCATTTTCATAGCCAATATGAGGAAGTAATGCTGTGATTGTACCTACACTATGATTGAGCCAAGTATAGCATTGTTCTTTATTAGCTTCTAAATCGATTAAGAGATTATCAACAAAAGTATTAACAGCATTTGTCATATATTTTAAGGAATTAAAGATGTTAAATGCAATTACAGGTTCCATAACATTTAATTCAAATTGACCGTTTTCAACAGCAAGGCAGATAGCAGTATCATTGCCAATGATCTGGTAGCAAGTCTGATTTAAAACTTCAGCGATAACAGGATTTACTTTTCCTGGCATGATGGAAGAACCTGGTTGACGAGCTGGTAATTTTAATTCATTTAAACCGCAACGAGGGCCAGAAGCCATTAAACGGAAATCATTTGCCATTTTTATGAGCATAAGTGCTGTATTTTTTAAAGCAGAAGACATATCAGCAAATCCATCTGTATTATTAGTAGCATCAATTAAATTTTCAGCTACATGGAAATCTTCTTCAGCTAATACAGATAAAATTTTAGCAACTTCAGGAATGTAATTAGGTTCAGCATTTAATCCAGTGCCGATAGCTGTTCCGCCCATGTTGATATAGTGTAAATTGATTAAAGCATGTTCAATGCGACGTAAACCGCGATTTACACCAGAAGCATAAGCAGACATTTCCTGCCCTAAAGTAATAGGTACAGCATCTTGAAGATGTGTTCTACCCATTTTGAGAACATCTTTAAATTCTTGAGCTTTGTGTTCTAATTCCCAAGATAAACGTTTTAAAGCAATTTTTAATTTACGAGATTTTAAAATAATACATAATTTTATAGCTGTAGGGAATGCATCATTTGTAGATTGAGCCATATTAGCATGATTATTTGGAGAAATAATATCATAGCGTCCTTTTTTCTCTCCAATAATTTCTAAAGCACGATTACAAAGTACTTCATTCATATTCATATTGATGGAAGTACCAGCACCACCTTGGATAGGGTCAACAATAAAATTATCATGTAATTTTCCATCAATAATTTCATCAGCAGCTGCTATTAAAGCTTTTGCAATTTTACTGTCAAGACGAGCTGTTTTTAAATTTGCCATAGCTGCAGCTTTTTTTACCATAGCAAGTGCAATGATAAAATCGGAATCTAGTTTTTGTCCAGTGATATTAAAATTATGAGAACCTCTAAGACTTTGTACACCATAATAAGCATTATCAGGAACTTCAAGTTCACCTAAAAAATCATGTTCTATACGCATTTAAATCGCCTCCGCGAAAATTTATCTTCTCTATATGCATATTGTATCATGTATACAATGTACATGTAAAGACAAAAATAAATTTTCTTAAAATTATTTTTAATAAGTAGTTATAAACTACTTATTTACTTTTTTATTATTGATTAAGGTATAATTAAATCTTTAATTACAAAGAAATATAAAGGGAATATTATGAGTAAGAAGATGATTGTTGTAGAAAGGAATGAAGAAATAGCGATGTTTACATTTAATTTATATATGCTACAAGCAAGTACAGCATTGATTGCAGTTGGAGCAGAAAAGGCGATAATCATGCTGCCAATTAAGATAGGGTCGTTGAAAAGATAAATTACAACAAAATAAGCGATTAAAGGAAGTACAACGAATTTTACTACAATGATATCGCTTGTTTTGCGTAAAAAATATTTGGCTTTATCAAATCTAGTGATATAACCAACAGGAAATAGACCTGCCCAAGCACCTATATGTACTAAATAATTGAAAATATCATAACCGATTTGTGGTGTAGGGATATTTTTTAAAGCTAAACAAAAAACCGATAATCATTGCTAAAACTGGTAATTGATTGAGATTGAATAATAATTTGCGAATGCTGATTTGATTTTTTTGATGATGTCTACGGCTAGCTTTTGAATGATAATAATTAGCTAAAGGAAAGCATACGCTTAATGTAAATAAAGTTTGGAACATGGCTACAATTTGGAGATAGGCAAAGCCTTGAATACCATAAACTATAAAAGCACATAGACCAGATAAAGTACCAATATTAGATAGCATAGATGCCATCATATAAGCACCGCGGTCATTTAGATTTTTATAACTAGAAGCAAATGAATATTTGGCAATCAATCCAGGAATAATGCAGGCTAAAAAACCAAATAAAGGAAGCCATAATAAATCTGTGCTTATCTTTAAAGTCCAAAAGCTTAAAAAAGATAAGATGGAAACGACTAAACGAATATTGATTTTTATAAGTTTATTACAAAAATCTTGTGTGATTACTTGATAGCGATAACATAAATAACCGGCAACAAGTGGAGCAATTAAATCTGTAAATACAAATAGAAAGCGAAGTTGAGCCTCGTCCAAAATAAAATCCTCCTTAGAAAAAGAGACCAGATATTATCTGGTCTCTATAAAAAATTAATATTCATAATCATAAATATTGTTTTCTGCAGAAATATCATTATTTGAAGATGAAGTATTTGTATTATAATCTGTACTACTGGAAGAAGAATTATTTTCTGTAATTGTAGATGTAGAAGTATTAACATCTGAATTAGATGAAGTATCTGTTGAGCTAGAGTAGGATTCTTCTTCAGTAATTGGCGGTGTATTTACTTTGAAATTATCATCTAAATTTGTTTGAATAGCATAGATATTAGTTGCTGTTTTAGTTTGAATATAGGATTCTGTACCTGTAGGTAAGTCGATATCTTTACCATTGACGAAAATTCCGCCGACAATACCTATTGGCCCTAAAAGAGCAATACCTGCTATACTTGCACCAGCAGCCATAGCTAAGTTTTCAATTTCTTTTTTTGCTTTATCACCTAAAGTTGTTTGAATATATGTTCCATCAAATGCTTGAATTTGTTGGAAGTCTACATCAATTTCACCGTTGCGACCGAAGTTTCTAGCGCTTTTTACTTTAGTAACAACACCTTCACCAGGAGCACCTGCTGCGATGATTAACTGACCATTATAAATAACATCTTCAGCTGCTTGGAATTTTACTTTATCACCAACTTTAGAAGTTTCTGTATTAAGTGGTGTAACTAATTTTATTTTAACTAATGTATCTACAGGAATAGTAGTGGCTACAAGTGGTGTTTTAGTATCTGAATTGCCATAAGCGAGCATAGCCAAATCATTCATGCGTTTTTGTAATGTACCAGTTATTGGTTTACCGTAAATTTGAGTTTCTAATGTAGTTAATCTATCAGTAATAGATTTTATGGAAACATGGCGACTTAAAAACCATTCAATACCATTCATTTGTGTGATAGCAGAAGGACGAACGCTATTATCAAACATAGTGGAATATAATGTATTTATACGGTCGCTAAGTGCTGTTTTAGAACTAGATGTTTTACCATAAAAATCTGTTTCTAGGCGACTAATTCTATCTAATAGGGCACCTGTTTGCTCTTGTCCATATACAGATTGCTCAACTAATAATAATTTTGATTGGAGATTAGTAGAGTCTAAAACGCCATAATTATAAGATGGAGGCTGAGCTGTATTTGTACTATTTAAACGTGCCAGCTAAAGCAGGAGTTCCAGATGTAAATAGTAAAGAAATACATAATCCTGTAGAAATAGCTTTTTTTAAGGACATACAAACCCTTCTTTCTAATGTTTATTTTAAATTTTACTGAGCTGCATTTGACGATTGACAAAATATACTGGTTGTAAATTTAATTTATCAAGTAATGCATAAGCTTCTTTAAAGGCAAAACCTATATTTTCTGGTTTATGTGCATCAGAGCCTATACTTACATATTTACCACCAAGCATAGCATAGTGTTCATATAATTTTAATAAAATAGATATATTATTAGAGTTATCAAAACGTCTAGTATTTAGTTCAGGCACAATACCTTTGTCAATGATTGTCTGCCAAAGAGTATCAATAGTGTCATGGAATTCTTCATAGCAAATATCTTTTTTTGCATATGGAGCATAACGACAAATATAATCTACATGACCTAGTATATTAGCAAAATCATGTTGTTTGATTAATTTTATCATTGTGTTTAAATAGTTTAGATATACAGTATGCTTATTTTCAGTATAACAGGATTCATAAAATAAATCTTTACCATCTAATAAATGCAATGAGCAAATAACTTGGTCAAAAGGAGCACTTTCGACAAATTTTTTACTTTGAATGAGAGTATGTTCTTGCATACCAACTTCTACACCTAAATAGAGTGTTTTTGATTGGTAGCTAGAATATTCTTGAAAATATTGTTGGGGGTTAAACTCATAGATATCATCACCAGGAAAATCATAATCTAAATGTTCTGTGAGTACTAAGCCTATATTTTGTTGTTTAGCACTTAAGATGGCGTCTTCGATAGACATTTTAGAGTCAGCAGAAAATTTTGTATGCAGATGAGTATCAAAAAGCATAAAAATCACCCTTTATAATTTATTATTTTTGAATAGCTTCACTTAAAGCTCTAGATAATTGATCAGGGCAAGAAGTAGGACGCATACCACAATGTATACCTTGACATTTATCAATGACATTTTGAGCAGATTGACCTTCGATTAATTTGCTGATACCTTGAAGATTTCCGTTACAACCACCGATGAATTCTACATCATGAATGATATTGTTTTCATCAAGGCTGAAATTTATAAGTTTTGAACAAGTACCAGAAGTTGTATAAGAAAATTTTTTCATAGAAAATCACAATCCTTTATTTTATAGTATATATATTGTTTATTATTATTTGTACTATTATAAAATGACAATTCGTTATTTGTAAATAATTTCTTGATATTTAGACATAAATAAGGCAAAATATACTAAGTATAAATAAATTTGTGAGCGATTTTATATATAGAGGTGTAAATATTAATGAAAGTTGCAATGATAGGAACAGGTTATGTAGGACTTGTTACAGGAACTTGTTTTGCCGCTACAGGAAATAATGTTATTTGTGTTGATGTGGCAGAGCAAAAAATTGAAAATTTGAAAAAGGGAATAATTCCTATATATGAGCCAGGTCTAGAACAAATGGTAAAATCAGCTCAACAGCGAGGCAATTTGAAATTCACAACTGATATAAAAGAAGCTTTAAAAGAAAGTGATATTTGTTTTATTGCAGTGGGAACACCTATGGGCGAAGATGGCAGTGCTGATTTACAATATGTGATGAATGCAGCACGTGAAATCGGTCAATATATGATTCATGATATGTATATCGTGGATAAATCAACAGTACCAGTGGGAACTGGAGATAAAGTAAAAGCTGTAATTCAAGAAGAATTATATAAACGCGGTAGTGATTTAAAATTTGATGTTATATCTAATCCTGAATTTTTAAAAGAAGGCAATGCTTGCCAAGATTTTATGCACCCAGATAGAGTGGTTATTGGCTCTGAAAATGCAAAATCAATAGAAGTTATGCAAGAATTATATGAACCATTTATTCGTTCTAGTGAATTTTTCGTAACTATGGATATCAAAAGTGCAGAACTCACAAAATACGCTGCAAATGCTATGCTTGCTACTAAGATTTCTTTTATCAATGAAATCGCTAATATCAGTGAACGCGTAGGAGCTGATATCAATAAAGTAAGACGAGGCATCGCAAGTGATTCTCGCATTGGGTATAGTTTCTTAAATCCAGGTTGTGGTTATGGTGGAAGTTGTTTCCCTAAAGATGTAAAAGCTTTGATTAAAACAAGTAAAGAACATGATTATGAACCAGAATTATTATCATCTGTAGAAAATGTAAATTCTCGTCAAAAGATGGTATTAGTGCATAGTATCACAGAAGTTTTAGGTGAAGATTTAAGTGATAAAAAAATTGCAATCTGGGGATTAGCTTTTAAACCGGGAACAGATGATATGCGAGAAGCTCCATCAATCAGATTGATTGATGAATTGAAACAACGTGGAGCAAAAGTACAAGCATACGACCCTCAAGCTATGAATATGGCAAAATCTTTTTATCTTAAAGATGTAGAAGTAGAGTATATAAATAATAAATATGATGCTCTAAATGATGTGGATGCTTTAGTGATTGTTACTGAATGGAAAGAATTCCAAAGTCCAGATTTCATGGAAATTGCTGCAAGAATGAAGGGCAATGATATTTTTGATGGACGAAATATTTATAAAGCAAAAACAGTAAAAAGTCATGGCTTAAATTATTATCAAATTGGTGTACGAAAATAAATATTATGTTAAAATAAAGTAGCTACTAAATTGATTAATTTAGTAGCTACAATATTTTTATTTAACTGTATTGATAATAAGAGCTGTGAATTCTAGATTTTCAGAAGAAGATGTGTTTTCTATGCCATGACCTTCTCCATCTGGACAGAAGACAACATCACCAGCTTTAACTTCAATAATATTTCCGTTATCACTGTAAAGACCACTGCCTTTAGTGATATAATAAGCTTCGCCGTTACCGTGATGTTCATGATAGCCTAAAGAACAATTTGGCTCTAAAGTAACATGAGCGAACATACCGCATTGTTCTTTTAATTCGTTTTTAGTGAGTAAATGTTCAATAATGATATGACCTTTACCACCATTTGCTTTTTCTTTGCGGACAATTTCATGTTCTGTGAAAATCATAGTAAAACCCTCCAAAAATAAAATATTATTTATTAATATTTTATCATAGATTAAAAAAATTTGTGACAATTTATTAGAAAAGAAAGGAATTTTATGATTGAGTTTTTAAAATTTGGTGCTAGTTGGGTATTACCGCCAGGTATATTTT
>ENA-OQJT01000147-OQJT01000147.1-human-gut-metagenome-genome-assembly--contig:-NODE-147-length-17160-cov-1.256913_pt1 | contig 17160 bp, 17 predicted proteins | sample MGYA00242612_ERZ504779 | MGnify/ENA primary metagenome ERZ504779 (study PRJEB26092, sample SAMD00036366) | human gut metagenome | host: Homo sapiens | study: EMG produced TPA metagenomics assembly of...
AAAGAAAGAAAAAATACAGGAAAAAATCGATTAAAAAATAGAAAAAATCCTGTTATTTTGTCGGGAAACATCGAAAAATGGTACATTTTAAAAATGGAAAACACTTGCAAGAAAAAACTTTTTGGTGTATAGTCAGTGGAAGTTACGACTAATTTAGGAATTATTCTGGAATTTGTAATGATGCAGAACTATGCGATATGAAAAACGCAATATAGATCTGGACAGTTATAAAAATATGTATTCAGGAGGCATCAGAGGTGGCAAAATATCTTGTAATAGTGGAATCACCGGCAAAAGTCAAGACGGTGAAAAAGTATCTCGGGGCAAATTACGAAGTTGCAGCATCTATGGGCCATGTGCGCGATCTGCCGAAAAGCCGGCTTGGAATTGATGTAGAACATGACTTTGAACCAAAATATATCACCATCCGCGGAAAAGGAGAGCTTCTGGCATCTCTTCGAAAAGCCGCAAAAAAAGCAGATAAAGTTTATCTCGCAACTGACCCTGACCGCGAGGGAGAGGCAATTTCCTGGCATCTGTCGATTGCGCTGAATCTCGATGAGAACAAGATGCGCCGCATCACCTTCAACGAGATCACAAAATCAGCAGTCAAAGCGTCGATCAAACAGGCACGCGACATCGATATGAACCTGGTGGACGAGCAGCAGGCGCGCCGCTGCCTCGACCGTATGGTAGGTTATGAAATCAGCCCATTGTTATGGAAGAAAATCAAACGCGGACTTTCCGCCGGCCGTGTGCAGTCCGTTGCACTGCGCATCATCGGCGACCGCGAGGATGAGATCAATGCGTTCATTCCGAAAGAATACTGGACACTGGAAGCAGATCTGAAAATTCCAGGCGAGAAGAAACCGCTCGTCGCAAAATTCCACGGAAAAGGCAGTGAAAAGATGGCGATCGAGACGAAAGAGCAGCTCGATGAAATCTTAAAGGGACTGGAAAATGAGACCTTTACCGTATCCGAAGTGAAAAAAGGAGAGCGTTCCAAGAAAGCGCCGCTTCCGTTCACCACGAGTACCCTGCAGCAGGAAGCATCGAAGGTGCTGAACTTCTCCACGCAGAAGACGATGCGTCTGGCGCAGCAGCTCTACGAGGGCGTGGAAGTAAAAGGAAAGGGAACGATCGCTCTGATTTCCTATCTGCGTACCGATTCTACACGAATCAGCGAGGAGGCCGATGCGGCAGCACGTTCCTTTATCCAGGAGCAGTACGGCACAAAATATACCGCAAGCGGGGACACGACGGAGAATAAAAACAGCAAGGCACAGGATGCGCACGAGGCCATCCGTCCGACCGATGTGACGAATACACCGGTAATGGTAAAAGAATCCCTGCCAAGAGATCTGTTCCGCCTGTATCAGCTGATCTGGAAACGCTTTGTGGCAAGCCGCATGCAGCCAGCCGTCTATGAGACAATTTCCGCACGGATCAATGCAGGAGAGTATCTCTTTACAGCAGCTTCCTCCCGTCTGGCATTTGATGGTTTCATGTCCGTTTACACCGATCCGGATGAGGAAAAGAAAGAGAAAAACGCCGCTGTCCGGAGCCTGGAGGCAGGAACGGAGCTGGCACTGGAAAAGATGGATCCGCAGCAGCACTTCACACAGCCGCCGGCACACTACACCGAGGCATCCCTTGTCAAAATGCTTGAGGAACTCGGCATCGGCCGTCCAAGTACGTATGCGCCGACCATCACAACGATCATCAACCGCCGTTACGTGGCAAAGGAGAACAAGAACCTTTACATGACAGAGCTCGGCGAGGTGGTCAACAACATGATGAAAGAGGCATTCCCGAGCATCGTGGATGTCAACTTTACGGCAACGATGGAAGCTCTGCTCGACAAGGTTGGCGATGGAAGTGTTCCGTGGAAGACAGTAGTCGAGAACTTCTGGCCGGATCTCTATGAGGCGGTCACAGAGGCAGAAAAGAACCTCGAAGAAGTTAAGGTAGAGGATGAGGTGACGGATGTCATCTGCGAGAACTGCGGCCGCAACATGGTGGTCAAATACGGCCCGCACGGAAAATTCCTCGCCTGCCCGGGATTCCCGGACTGCAAGAACACGAAGCCGTATCTGGAAAAGATCGGTGTTCCGTGTCCGAAGTGCGGAAAAGAAGTGATCCTGCGCAAGACGAAAAAAGGACGGAAATATTATGGATGCGAAAACAATCCGGAATGCGATTTCATGTCCTGGCAGAAACCGTCTGCCAAGAAATGCCCGCAGTGCGGCGGCTATATGCTGGAAAAAGGCAATAAGCTGGTCTGCGCGGACGAGCAGTGCGGCTATGTAGAAGCACGCGAAAAGAAAGACGAAGACTGAGAATGACAAAGCGGTCTGTACTGGTGAAAAACTGGTGCAGGCCGTTTTTTTGCTTATCGCGGCGGAAAAACAGGAAAATCCGAAAAAATTTAGCATGAATTTTTATAAAATTTATAGTTTTCTGAAAAATATATTGATTTCCGGAAAACTACATGATAGAATGAGCTTAGTTTTAAGGGTTGTCTGAAAAAGGCATCAGTGTGCATTTTTTTCGGCGGATACGCCAAAAAAATGCAGAAAATAAAGAAAGGAGAAGAACATGAGCGTACAACTGCTGGATAAAACCAGAAAAATCAACAAACTGCTTCATAACAATCACTCCACGAAGGTCGTGTTCAACGATATCTGTGAAGTCCTGATGGAAACGTTAAGTTCCAATATCCTGGTGATCAGTAAAAAAGGAAAAGTGCTGGGCATCAGCCTTTGCCCGGGCGTGGAAGAAATTACGGAGCTGATCGAGGATAAGGTGGGCGGTTATGTCGATGCCGCATTAAACGAGCGTCTCCTCGGCGTACTCTCCACAAAAGAGAACGTCAATTTACAGACCCTCGGCTTTGAGCGGCCTGGTGTAGAGCGCTACACCGCAATTATCTGCCCGATCGAGATCGCCGGAGAACGCTTGGTACCGTATTTATGTACCGCTGCACCCCGCAGTACGATATCGACGATATCATCGTCAGTGAGTACGGCACAACCGTTGTCGGACTGGAAATGATGCGTTCCGTCAACGAGGAAAATGTGGAGGAAAACCGCAAGGTTCAGGTGGTTAAATCCGCATTCAACACGCTGTCCTTCTCCGAACTGGAAGCCATCATCCATATCTTTGATGAACTGAACGGGGATGAGGGCATTCTGGTTGCAAGCAAAATTGCAGACCGCGTCGGCATTACAAGATCCGTCATCGTAAATGCCCTCCGCAAATTTGAGAGCGCAGGCGTCATCGAGTCCCGTTCCAGCGGTATGAAGGGAACGTATATCAAGGTATTAAATGATTATATCTTTGATGAACTCGACGAGATCAAAGCAAGAAAGAACCTGAAAGGAAAGGGCGATGCCCATCCGGACGAGGCGAAAAAAATAAAAAAAGTGGAATGTAGAAAAGAAGCGGAGCTGTTTAAGAATGGCGCCGTTTCTTTTTAGTGCAAAAAAAGCATTCGGGGAGCGGAAAAAATGGTATCATTCCCATTTTTAGGAATAAACTATAATTAGATTCTAAAGAGAGTATAAAATATGAAAAAGTTACCAAAATAAGAAAAAACGAGAAAATAAGAGAAATTAAGAGTTATCATGAGAGAAAAAAAGAGAATTAACAAAATTCATGCATTTGCGAAATGGGGTGGAAAACACTATAGTAAGAATCATCAAGTAGCACTCGAATGAACTGAGTGCTAATAAATAAAACTGAATGAAATCTTGAAGGAGGAAACATAAATGAAGTTAGTACCTTTAGGTGACAGAGTTGTATTAAAAGAGTTAAAAGCAGAGGAAACCACAAAATCCGGTATCGTACTTCCGGGACAGGCACAGGAGAAACCGCAGCAGGCTGAGGTTATCGCAGTAGGACCTGGAAAAGTAGAAGACGGCAAAGAAGTAAAAATGGAAGTTGCAGTCGGAGATCAGGTAATCTATTCCAAATATGCAGGAACCAACGTCAAACTGGAAGACGAAGAGTACATCATCGTAAAACAGGATGACATTCTGGCAGTTGTAAAATAAAGAATAATCAAGTAAAAATCAGGAGGCATGACAATCATGGCAAAAGAGATTAAATATGGAGCAGAGGCAAGAAACGCTCTTCAGAATGGTGTAAACCAGCTTGCAGATACCGTACGTGTAACCCTTGGACCGAAAGGAAGAAACGTTGTTCTGGACAAACAGTACGGCGCTCCGCTCATCACAAACGATGGTGTTACGATTGCAAAAGAGATCGAGCTGGCAGACGGCTTTGAAAACATGGGCGCACAGCTCATCAAAGAAGTTGCTGCAAAGACCAACGACGTAGCAGGTGATGGTACTACAACCGCAACCGTTCTGGCACAGGCTATGGTAAACGAAGGAATGAAAAACCTGGCAGCAGGTGCGAACCCGATCGTTCTTCGTAAGGGAATGAAGAAAGCAACCGATAAAGCTGTTCAGATCCTTGCAGAGATGAGCCAGCCGGTAGCAGGCAAAGAGCAGATTGCAAAAGTTGCAGCTGTTTCTTCCGGAAGCGAAGAAGTAGGCCAGATGGTAGCTGACGCTATGGAAAAAGTTTCCAAAGACGGCGTTATCACCATCGAGGAGTCCAAGACCATGCAGAACGAGCTGGAGCTGGTAGAAGGTATGCAGTTCGACCGTGGATATATCTCCGCTTACATGTGCACCGATATGGAGAAAATGGAAGCCGTTCTCGACAATCCATATATCCTGATTACCGATAAAAAACTCTCCAACATTCAGGAAGTTCTTCCGCTGCTGGAGCAGATCGTACAGAGTGGCGCAAGACTGCTGATTATCGCTGAGGATGTAGAGGGAGAAGCTCTCCAGACACTCGTGATCAACAAACTGCGCGGAACCTTCAACGTAGTAGCTGTCAAAGCACCGGGATACGGCGACAGAAGAAAAGCAATGCTCGAGGATATCGCAATCCTGACCGGCGGCCAGGTGATCTCCGAGGAAGTTGGTCTGGAATTAAAAGACGCTACTCTGGAAATGCTCGGACGTGCAAAATCTGTTAAAGTTCAGAAAGAGAACACTGTTATCGTTGACGGTGCCGGCGCAAAAGATGCCATCGCAGCAAGAATCGGCCAGATCAGATCCCAGATCGAGGAGACCACTTCTGAGTTCGATAAAGAGAAACTGCAGGAGAGATTGGCAAAAATGGCAGGCGGCGTAGCTGTTATCCGTGTAGGTGCAGCAACCGAGACCGAGATGAAAGAAGAAAAACTCCGTATGGAGGATGCTTTAAATGCAACGAGAGCAGCCGTAGAAGAGGGTATCATCGCAGGCGGCGGTTCTGCATACATCCATGTAACAACACAGCTTGCAGAGCTGATTGACAGCCTGGACGGCGACGAGAAGATCGGTGCAAGAATCGTACAGAAAGCACTTGAGGCTCCTCTGTTCCACATCGTAACAAACGCAGGTCTGGAAGGCGCTGTTGTTATCAACAAAGTAAAAGAGTCCAAAGTAGGTGTTGGATTTGATGCATACAACGAAGAGTATGTAGACATGATCCAGGCTGGTATCCTTGATCCGGTTAAGGTTACCAGAAGCGCACTGCAGAACGCTACCAGCGTTTCCGCAACGCTGCTGACCACCGAGTCCGTAGTTTCCACCATCAAAGAGCCGGCTCCGGCTATGCCGGCAGGCGCAGACGGCGGAATGGGAATGATGTAATTTCCGGGATAAAAATGTCTGGTAAAACAAAATAAGAAAACCGGCTGGCAAAGACCGTAGCGGAACATGGGTTCCGAAGTCCTGTCTTTGCCGGCCGATTTTTTTAGTGGAAAGTTTTTCTTCCATTTCGCATGGCCCTGAATCGTTACAAAAAATTTCAGAAAGTTTTCATGCTTTCGCCGGGCGGCGTATATGGACGCTTCCGGCGTTTTATGCTATACTGATTTGTAGGATGTTGGGGGAAATACAACAAAGGAGAAGAAACACACATGGCAAGTCGTTATGAATCCGACATGACAAGGAAGGAGAAGATGCAGCTCGAAAAAGAGAAGCTGTCGAAAATGAATTTTAAAGAGAAACTGGCCTATATCTGGGAATACTACAAGGCTGTCATTTTCGGCATCATCGCTGTTATCTTCATCATCGGCACGATTGTGAATATCCATGAAAATGCGAAGTATTATGACCTCGTGAGCATTGCCGTAGTGGATTACGCAGGACTGCAGGATGTAAGTCCGATCGAGGAGGACCTAAAAGAAGCGCTCGGAACCGGAGATAAGTACGAAAAGGTAAGCATCGATACAAGCTACAGCTTCGGTGAAAACCTGGAAAACGCGGATTACAACACGCTGATGAAATTCACAGCCGTGATTGCCGCACAGAGCATGGATGTTCTGATCTGTTCACAGGCCGTGTACGACAACTACAGCAAAGACGATTATTTTCTGGATCTGTCCACACTGTTTGACGAAGCGACGTGTGAGAAGTACGGGATAAAGGCGGGAGATACCTGCCTCGACATTTCCAAATTGAAAAAGTACCAGGATATGGGCCTTACGTACTATGAGCCGTGTTATCTGACCGTCGTAGTCAATACAAAGAACACGGACAATGCAGCAAAACTGATCGAATATCTTGAGGAGGATGGAGTAAATGAGTGATCTGTACACAGAAGTGCTGGTGAAAAAACAGCAGACAGGAAAAGACAAGGCGATCAAAGGAGTTCTGATCTTCTTTACCGTTCTTTTTGCAGCCGCAGGAATTATGATGAATCCGCTGATTCTGCTTCTTGCGCTGGTACTTGGAATCGTAGACTATATTTTTATCCCGAAGCTTTCGGTAGAGTTTGAGTATCTGTACGTCAACGGCGAGCTGGACATCGACCGCATCTATTCGCAGTCAAGAAGAAAAAGAGCCGCAAGCTATGAGCTTTCCAACATGGAAATCCTGGCGCCGTACCAGTCCCATCAGCTTGATTCCTACAAAAACAACCAGAGTATCAAACGTTACAACTATTCCTCCGGCATCGAAGGACAGGGCCACAAACCGTACGCATTCGTCATCTCCAAGGACAATGCCATGCAGATGGTTATCTTCGAGCCGGACGAAGTGATGTTAAAAGATATCCGCAACCGTGCACCAAGAAAAGTATTTATGGATTGACAGCTTTTTTGTTTTATGTTAAATTAGGTGATAAATCAAAAAGACTTAAGAAGAAAGGAAGAAATGAAAATGGGTACAATTATTGGTGATGGTATTACCTTCGATGATGTGCTTCTGGTTCCGCAGTATTCTGAAGTAACCCCAAACATGGTAGATCTGACTACGCATCTGACCAAGAAGATCAAGCTGAACATCCCGATGATGAGCGCCGGCATGGATACGGTTACAGAACACCGTATGGCAATTGCCAATGGCACGTCAGGGAGGAATCGGTATTATTCACAAGAATATGTCGATTGAGCAGCAGGCAGAAGAAGTAGACAAAGTAAAACGTTCTGAGAACGGTGTTATCACCGATCCGTTCTATCTGTCTCCGGAGCACACCCTGGAAGATGCCAATAATCTGATGGCAAAATTCCGTATTTCCGGTGTCCCGATTACCGAGAACGGAAAACTGGTTGGTATTATTACAAACCGTGATCTGAAGTTTGAAACTGATTTCACCAAGAAAATCAAAGAGTCCATGACCAGCGAAAACCTGATCACTGCAAAAGTAGGCGTTACGCTGGACGAGGCAAAAGCAATCCTTGCAAAATCCAGAAAAGAAAAACTTCCGATTGTCGATGACGATTTCAACCTCAAAGGTCTGATCACCATCAAAGATATCGAGAAAACCATCAAGTACCCATTGTCCGCCAAGGATGAGCAGGGACGTCTGCTCTGCGGTGCCGCAGTCGGCATCACGGCAAACGTGCTCGATCGTGTCGATGCGCTGGTAAAAGCACACGTAGACGTGATCGTCATCGACTCCGCTCACGGACATTCCGCAAATATCTTCAAAACACTTCGTCTCATCAAAGAGCATTATCCGGATCTGCAGGTAATCGCCGGAAACGTGGCAACCGCAGAGGCAACAAGAGACCTGATCGCAGCCGGAGCAGACGCTGTTAAAGTCGGTATCGGACCTGGTTCTATCTGTACGACCCGTGTCGTTGCAGGTATCGGTGTACCGCAGGTCACAGCCGTTATGGACTGCTATGAGGAAGCAAAGAAGACCGGAACTCCGATCATCGCCGACGGCGGTATCAAGTACTCCGGAGACATGACAAAGGCTATCGCAGCCGGTGCCAATGTCTGCATGATGGGAAGCATCTTCGCAGGATGCGATGAGAGCCCGGGAGATTTCGAACTGTTCCAGGGAAGAAAATACAAAGTATACCGTGGAATGGGATCCATCGCAGCCATGGAGAACGGAAGTAAAGACCGTTACTTCCAGACCGGCGCCAAGAAACTGGTTCCGGAAGGTGTGGAAGGCCGTGTAGCATACAAAGGCCTCGTAGAGGACACTGTATTCCAGCTGATCGGCGGACTTCGTTCCGGTATGGGCTACTGCGGAGCGAAAGATGTTGAGACCTTAAAGGAGACCGGAAAATTTGTGAAGATTTCCGCAGCATCCTTAAAAGAGTCCCATCCGCATGATATCCACATCACCAAAGAGGCTCCGAACTACAGCGTGGACGATAAATAAGAATAAAAAGTCGCAAAAGGCAGAAGGGGGAAAGGGCAGAAACTTTTCAACTTCTGCCTTTTATCATGAGGGGCGCTTATTTGCGGCGGGGAGAGAAGACATGGCACAGAAGAGACGGGGAAAAATGACAAGAAAGCAGAGACAGCGCCAGCTTCACCGCAGAATGCTTCTGACAGGGGGTCTGGTGATGCTGATCTGCGTCGGAATTTACAGCGGCATCCGCCATCTGGCAAAGACGGAACCGGCCATGAGCGATGCACTGGCAGACGGCAGCAGCACCCAAGGCGGTCTTCTGGCAGATGACTATGAGGACAATGATATCACCGACTGGACCGGTGCTCCGCCGATCGATGTGGAGCTTCTGACGCCGAACAGCTGGTCCAGACCGCAGACCCGGCTGAAAAAAAGTGAATGGCATTGTCATTCACTACACGGCAAATCCGGGAAGCACAGCGATGCAGAACCGTGATTATTTCGAAAATCTGCCGGAGACGCAGGAGGCACAGGCCAGCAGTCATTTTGTGATCGGTATCGAGGGAGAAGTCGTTCAGTGTATTCCGACGAGCGAATGGTCGTATGCATCGAACCAGCGCAATTTCGACACGATCTCAATTGAATGCTGCCACCCGGATGACAGCGGTGAATTTACAGACGAGACATACAATTCTGTTGTGCAGCTCGCAGGCTTTTTGTGCAAGCGGTTCAATCTGACTTCAGATGATGTGATCCGTCACTACGATGTGACCGAAAAACTCTGCCCGCTGTACTACGTGGAGCACGAGGATGCCTGGATTCAGATGAAGGCGGACATTCAGGCATACGCGGATTCACTCTCTTAGAAGATAAGAAAAATCCCCGTTGGGAAATCAGTTTCAGAAGAAACGATTTTTCAACGGGGATTTTTGATTATTCCATCTGATTAACGGTGTCGTCTGCGCCGTCTTCTCTTTTTTCGTGTTTCCGCCCAGTGCAATCCAGCAGAACAGCCGTACAAAGGTGATGCCGAACAGAACGCCGATGCTGTCAATGCCGACATCCTTTACGGACGGGCCGCGGTTTGCCACCATGGTCTGGTGGAACTCATCGCTCGCGGCAAAGGCGACACAGAGGATGCCGGCAAGAAATGTGAGCGCGAAGCCGCGCAGGCCGTAGACGTAGAGCGGAAGCGAAACACAGATTGCAAGCAGACAGTACTCTGTCATATGAGCCAGCTTCCGTACCGGGTACTGATACTCGTCAGCCAGTTCCTGGATCTTCTCATCATCCCATCCGCGGTCCATGACGTGGTCGATCGTGATGAAAATGCCGCGCGCCACTTTTTCACTGAGCTGTGAGGATTCCGTTCCGTTCTGGGAAGAGAAGGAGAAAATCATCGACATCATCAGAATCGCCGGGATGAAGGAAAACGGTTTTAACAGTGCAATTACAATTCGATTCATAAAATACCTCCAGTAAAACAAAGCAGGTCAGATCGGAAACTTTTTATGCGGTATGCTCGCGGATTCCGGCAATCGCAGAAAAGATCAGGAATGCCAGCAGGTTCACGATTACGACCGTCGCTCCGGCAGGGGAGGACAGGAAAAACGAGAGGGACATGCCAAGAAGGAAGCATACCACGGAAAGAACCGCGGAGCAGATTACCACGCTCTGGAAGGTATGGCAGAGACGCATCGAGGTCAGTGCCGGGAAAATCAGCAGGCTGGAGATCAGAAGTGCGCCCATCATGCGCATGCCGAGCACGGTTGTGATAGCGGTTAAGAATGCCAGCAGCATGTTGTAAACCTCTGCGCGGACACCGGTTGCTCTGGCAAATGTTTCATCGAAGGTGACAGCAAAAATGCGGTTGTAGTACAGAACGAACAGGAGCAGCACGACGATGGAGAGCACCACGGAGAGAACGACGTCCTCATCACTCATTGCAAGGATGCTTCCGAACATGTAGTTGTTGACATCGGTGTTCATGCCGCTCGACCACGAAACCGTGATGACACCGATCGCAAGCGCAGAGCTTGAAATCAGACCGATGGCGGCGTCGCCTTTGATCTTGCTGGATTCGTTCATGCGGAGCAGCAGAAAGGCGGCAAGCACGACGACAGGGATTGTGAAGGCAAGCGGAGCAAAACCGAGTGCCGTTGCAATCGCAAGAGAGCCGAATCCGACATGGGAGAGGCCGTCGCCGATCATGGAGTAGCGCTTTAACACGAGCTGACGCCAAGCAGTGCGGCGCACAACGAGACGAGAATACCGACCACAAGTGCACGCTGCATAAACGGATAAGAAAGCATTTTCAGTAGATTCGAAATCATAAGTCAGCACCTCCTAAAAACTGTTTTCCAGCCTCGGTTTTCAGATACTCGTCCATCGGACCGAAGAAGACCTGCTTCTGGTCGAGCTGGAGAATGTGCGTTGCGTCCGGCAGAATATTGCGAATATCGTGGGAAACCATGATGATCGTAACGTTCTGCTCGCGGTTGATGCGGCGGATGAGCTGGTACATTTCGTTTGTCATGACCGGGTCAAGGCCAGTGACCGGCTCGTCGAGGAGCAGCAGTTTCTTTGTGGCGCAAAGCGCACGAGCGAGAAGCACACGCTGCTGCTGGCCGCCGGAGAGATCACGGTAGCACCGTTTCTTTAATGGAAGGAGGTCGAGAAGCTCCATATTGCGGAGCGCGTCCTCTTTGTCTGCCTTTGTGTAAAACGGCGGGAAATGCGGGTGGTTCTGCCGGCCGGACAGCACGACTTCCCAGACGCTCGCCGGGAAATCCTTTTGTGCGGCGGTCTGCTGCGGCAGATAGCCGATCTCGCTTGGATGAAGCCCGTCGCCGGTTGTGATCGAGCCGGTGGACGGATTTTTTAAGTGAAGCAGTCCCTTGATCAGAGTACTTTTTCCGGAACCGTTCTCGCCCACAATACAGAGGTAGGAGCCGGCTTCCAGGGCAAAGTTGACATCGGTCAGGACCGGGATGCCCTCGTAGGAGAAGGTGACATCACTGCAGGTAAGTAGAGCCATTTAGTTTAAAGCCTCCTTTAATGCGGAAACGTTCTGTTCCATGAGGGAGAGATACGTAGCGCCGCTTTCGAAATCATCTTTGGATACATTGTGACAGGAATGAAGCAGCAGCTTTTTCGCGCCGGTCGCCTCACAGATGGAGTCCGTCATTTGTTCATTGGACAGCTCGGTGTGGAAAACGACGGGAATCTGTTCTTCCTTGATTTTATCAATTAAAAAAGAAAAGGGTTTTGGCACTTGCCTCGGATTCCGAGGAGCAGCCGGGAAACGCCGCGTAGTAGTCGAGGCCGTAGGTGTCCGCAAAGTAGCGGAACGGGAAACGGTCGCCGAAAACAATGGTATGGCGGCTTGCAATTGCGGTGACATCGGAAAATTCCTCATCGAGGGAGGCAAGCGAAGCAAGATACGAGGCGGTGTTTGCCTGGTATTCATCCGCATGCTCCGGGTCGAGGCGGCAGAGGGAATCACAGAGCTTCTGGACAATCCGCATTGCATTTTTCGGCGAGGTCCAGACGTGCTCGTCCTGTTCGCCGTGGGATTCGTGCGCATGATCATGGGAAGATTCGTCGTGTGTATCCTCGTCCTCATGGTCGTGTACATCCTCGTGATCTGCATCTTCGTCCTCATGGTCGTGCGCATCCTCGTCCTCATGATCGTGTGCGTGGCCGTGGGTCTCCATTCCCTCGACGGTTTCCTCGGCAACGGTGTCAACGCAGTCCATCAGCGTCACTACCTCTTTGTTCGAGGTATCGACAGAATCAAGGATTGTCTCGACCCAGGCATCGGAATCGCCGCCGACGTAGACGAAGAGATCACATTCGGAAACCGTAATCATATCGCCCGGTGTCGGTTCAAACGAGTGACTTTCCGCACCCGGGGAAAGCAGCATGTGGAGATCGAGATGATCGCCGCCGATGGCGCGCAGAAAATCATACTGCGGAAAAATCGTAGCCACGGCGGAGAGTTTCGTGTTCTCCTGGGAATCCGCCGTCTCTTTTGAGGATCCCGCACAGCCCGTCAGAAGAAGGAGGGCAGGAAGGAGGAGAAGGCGTAACGTTTTTTTTGAAAAAAATGTCATGATACTCCTTTCTGAAAGAAAACACGGAGGCATTCGAAAAAGCTCCGTATCAGACTGTTTCGTGACAAATGCCGCAGGAGTGGGAAGCGGCAGACGGGAACAAATGTCCCCGAAAAAAGATCAGTTATCATCATATAGCAGGGAGGATTCATTTGTCAAGGAAAGGAAAACCAGTTATAGAAAAGAGGGAAAAAAACTGCCTTTCCCTGTAAAAAAGAAAGGCAGTTTTGAGAAAATTTCTTGATTTTAGGATACCCTGCGGAACTGTGCCTGGTAGAGCTGGTAGTACGCGCCCTGTTTTGCCATCAGTTCGTCGTGGGTTCCCTGCTCGAAAATCTTTCCGTGGTCGATCACGAAAATCCGGTCCGCATTTTTAATAGTAGAAAGACGGTGCGCAATGATGAACGAGGTACGGCCCTTCAACAGGCTTTCGATTCCCTGCTGCACCTGAATTTCTGTCTGTGTGTCGATGCTGGATGTCGCCTCGTCGAGAATCAGAATCCGCGGATCGGACACCATCGTTCTGGCAAAGGCGAGAAGCTGGCGCTGGCCGTTGGAAAGACGGGCACCGCGCTCGCTGATCTCGGTGTCGTAGCCGTCCGGCAGTTCTATGATAAAGTCATGGGCATGCACGGCCTTTGCGGCGGCAATGATTTCTTCCTCCGTGGCATCGAGCTTTCCATACGCAATGTTGTCGCGAATCGTGCCGGAGAAGAGAAAGTTGTCCTGGGTCATAACGCCCATCTGGGCACGCAGGCTGTTGATGGAGACATCCGTCAGGCTGTAGCCGTCGACGCGGACCGTTCCAGAAGTAATATTGTAGAAACGGCTGATCAGATTGACAATGGTCGTCTTTCCAGCGCCGGTCGGGCCGACGAGTGCGATCGTCTCACCGGGAGCCGCTGTAAAGCTGACATCCTTTAAAACCAGCGTGTCCGGATCATCGGAGTAGGCAAAGCTGACGTGGTCGAACGTTACTTCTCCTTTGATCGGCGGCAGTTCTGTGACGCCAGGCTTGTCGGCAACCTCCGCCGGTGTGTCGAGGATCTCAAAGATTCGCTCCGCAGCGGAAAGGTTCGTGATCAGCTTGTTGTAAAAACCGGCCAGGTTCTGGATCGGATCCCAGAACATCGTCAGATACATCGCAAACGCCGTGAACGTACCGATCGGAACGGCATCCACGCCGAGTACGGAAATACCGATAAAATACAGAAGAAACGTTCCGATGCCCCATGTCACTTCGATCACAGCGGAAAAACCATCCGCCAGGCGGACCGCATGGATGAAGGAGTTCTGATGCTCAAGAAGAAGCCGGTCAAACTCGCCCTGCGATTCCTGCTCTGCGGTAAAGCTCTTGATGATGCGGATACCGGAGAAGTCCTCGTGGATATACGCCGTAACATTGGAAGATTTTTTTCGGAACGTCTGCCATCTCTTGTGTGCGACGATCTGAATAAAATACATGCCGATAGCGATCAGCGGCAGCACGAGAATCGCACTTAAGGAGAGCCAGATGTTTTTGATCATCATGATCACCAGAATGGCGATGATCGTGAGAATGTTTGGAATCAGCTTTGTGACACCGTCGTTCAGCACATCCTTTAACGAGTTGACATCGCCGATGATGCGCGCCAGGATCTTTCCGGCCGGGCGGGTATCGAAAAAGCTGAAGCTTAAGGTCTGGATATGCGTGTAGAGCCCGTCACGGATTTCCAGAAGAATGTTGTTGGTAATGCGCGCCATCAGAAGCATCCGCAGGCGGACACCGGCCGCGTAAACCAGGTTGATCACAACCATGAATACGCAGAGGGCAACAAGCCCACGCCAGTCTTTCTGCGCAATATTGACGTCGATGGCGTACTCCAGGAGCAGCGGGTTCACAGTGGAAATCGCGATGGTAACGGCGAGAACCACGAGAACGACGGCAACCTGGCGTTTATAATTTTTTAAGTAGGAGAAGAGGCGGCGGATGGTCGCGCTCTTTAAGACCTCTTTCTGCTCTTCATCTACTTTACTGGAATTGATAGCCATAATCGTATTGTTCCTCTCTTAACGGGTAAGTAAATACAGAAGTTGTCGGGTAACAGATTAAATTGAATTAAGCATTGGCAGGAAGTGCCTGCTCGAGGGCTGCCTTTGCTTTATGGTAATCACCGTACTGAGCCTCCCAGGTGGAGTAGTACAGGCCTTTCTGTGCCATCAGACTCTCATGCGTGCCGCGCTCGGCGATGCGTCCGTGATCGAGATACAGGATCTCATCGGCATTCTGCACCGAAGAAATGCGGTGGGCAATGATGATCTTGGAAACATCTTTTTTCTCGGCGAGATGGCTCTGGATTTCGTATTCGGTCTCCATATCGAGCGCCGAGGTGGAATCATCCAGTACGAGGATCGGAGCCTGTTTTGCCAGGGCGCGTGCGATGGAAAGACGCTGCTTCTGACCGCCGGAAAGTCCCATGCCGCGCTCGCCGATGACCGTTTCGTACTGATCCGAAAGATGGTCGACGAACTCGGAAGCACACGCAGCGGAGACGGCGTTATGTACCTCTTCGGATTTCATTGTGCTGCGGCTGCCGAGGCGGACATTCTCAGAAATCGTGTCTGAGAACAGGAAGACGTCCTGCATGACGACGGAAGAAGTATCGCGCACGGTGCGCAGCGGCAGGGTGCGGATGTCGTGGCCGTCGAGACAGATGGAACCGTCGGTGACATCGTAAAAACGCTCGAGCAGATTGACGATGGTTGTTTTTCCGGAACCCGTCATACCCATGATGCCGAGTGTGTGGCCCTGCTTTAAGGTAAAGTCGATATCCTGCAGAATCGGTGTGTCATGCAGGGAGAAATCGACGTGATGGAATTCCAGGTCACCCGGAAGTTTTGAAAGCTCCACCGGATTTTCCGGTTCTGCGATCTGCGGCTCCTCTGCGAGAATTTTGTTCAGCTTCTTGTTGGAAGCAATCGCAGAAGCGAAGCAGTTGCCGAGCCAGCCGACGTTTTCGATCGGCCAGGTGATCTTGGAGGTGTACTCCATAAAGGCCGTTAAAACACCGAGCGTAATGCGTCCGTGGATGACACCGTAGCCGCCCGCGAGAAGGACGAGCACGCGCATCAGCTTCGTAAGAAACGAGATGGCGGGATCGTATTTCATCAGGACGCGCGCCTGATCCATGTTGAGATCGCAGTATTTCTGATTGTGTTTCCGGAATTTTTTGATCTCATACGGTTCCCGTGCAAAGGATTTGACGGTGCGGACACCGGCGAGATTTTCCTGTGCAACGGTATTCATGACGGCGTTTTCCTCGCTGATCGCATCGTAGACACGGTCGAGTTCTTTTTCGAGGCGGATTGCGATGCCTGCGACGAAAGGAAGGATCGCCACGGAGACGAGTGTCAGCGGCAGATCCAGTTTGACCATACTGACCATTGCCATCATGATACAGATCAGGCCTTCTAAGATCAGCATGCCGGCAAAGCCGAGGATATCCCAGATCCGGTCGACGTCATCGCGCACGCGGGCGAGGAGTTCGCCGGTATTGTTTTTGTCAAAGTATTCCACCGAAAGCCGCTGGACGTGGCGGAACAGGTTGTCCCTCATCTGGCTGGCGACGCGGACGCTGCTGACATCGAATAAAAATTCTTTGATGTACTGAAACAGGGCTTTTGCGGCACCGATCAGAAGAAAGGCGGCAAGGTATTTCCAGAGCAGTTCCATTTTGTGACTGACCAGCACGTCATCCACGATGTGCAGCGTGACAAGCGGCGCGAGCATATCGAGAAAGACACTTAAGGCCATGGAACCAAAAGCGAAAACGTAGTAGTACCAGTTCTGGAGCAGGTACTTACCGATTGGATTTTTCTTCATGAATGTTAAAACCTCCTCATTGATGTCGTTTGGGTGTCTGGCAGAACATAGGCTTTCAAAAGCTCCGTAAGTGTGGGAACGGAACAACGGGAAACGAAAGCGAAGGCTGCGTTTGTATATAAAAGAAGGGAATCGATGCGGTAAGAAGACCGCGGAATCTGCCTGCCGGAAACGGAGCGAAGCCGGAAAGAACGGTTTCGTACTGTTTATAGCAATAAAAAAAAGCCGCAGTATCGACGTACCGCGCCTTCTGTGCGAAATAGCAGGCATAAAGAATGCATAGAGATTTGTTATGCAGAGTTAATGCTTACAAAGAATTTCGAAAGAAGGGCAGCCACCTGGGTTGATCGCCATACGAAGTTTATTCTGTTTTACGCTGGATGCATAAATAAGATTGATCATAAGTGGTGTTCTCCTTTCATGATTTTTTCTGCCGCATCTGATCGAACACGACAGCTTATGGTTCTAAGCTACCTCCTGTTTTCCAGATTTGTCAATTGTTATTTTCAAAAATTAAAAAAA
>ENA-OQJT01000148-OQJT01000148.1-human-gut-metagenome-genome-assembly--contig:-NODE-148-length-17098-cov-1.078840_pt1 | contig 17098 bp, 13 predicted proteins | sample MGYA00242612_ERZ504779 | MGnify/ENA primary metagenome ERZ504779 (study PRJEB26092, sample SAMD00036366) | human gut metagenome | host: Homo sapiens | study: EMG produced TPA metagenomics assembly of...
CAGCAATGCACAGGTAAAAAAACATTATTGCGCTGAACAAAAAAAGCAAAAGAAACGCCGGGAGCAGGACGTTTTTCGTGGCGGAGGGCTGGAAAATGTTCCAGGAGCGCCGCGGGAATGGCTGAAAAAAGTATATGTGTCTGAGAGCGGCAGCAAAATGCATGAAATGCCGTCCGACGGGACAGAATACGAAGTAGTGGACGACCGCGTGTTCCAGTCCATGTGCGACACGAAGACGCCGCAGGGTGTTTTAGTGTGATCCGCATGCCGCATTACACCGAAGAGGAGGTGATGGACAACGGAAAGACACCGCTTCTGATGGTACTTGAGGATCTGCAGGACCCTGGAAATGTTGGAACAATCATCCGCACCGCAGAGGGCGCAGGAGTCACCGGCATCATCATGAGCCGCGGTACCGCGGATATCTTCAATCCGAAAACGATTCGCTCGACGATGGGCTCGATTTACCGTATGCCGTTTCTGATCGTCGACGATGCGGTCGGATTTGTAAAAGGCTTAAAAGCGCGGAAGATCTGTACGTACGCGGCACATCTGCACGGCGTGCATTCCTACCGCGAGGAGGATTACACAAAAGGAACGGCATTCCTGATCGGAAATGAGGGAAACGGCCTGACCGATGCAATGGCAGAGGCCGCCGAGTGCCTGATCCGTATTCCGATGGAAGGAAAAGTGGAGTCGTTAAACGCAGCGATTGCATCCGCCGTTCTCATGTATGAGGCACACGGCCAGCGCGCATAAAAGAAAGAGCGTTACCGGTTTTCTTACATTTCTCTTAACCTGCCGGAAACCTACTCGACAGAACCGGTATTTTGAGCTAAAATAGAAAGAGCAGAGTCCGGGCTGAATTTCTGTCAGTCCGGTAAAACTGTAATATTTGCCAGAAAAGCAAAAGCTGTTTTGGGAGGAAGGAAAAATGAGTGAGAAAAAAAACATCAGTAAAAAGGAGCTCCGAAGAAGAAAGCGGAAGCGTGCGCTGATGATCAAAACAGGAATTCTATGTGTTCTGCTTGTCATCTTCGGCATTGGAATCTGGGCTTTGGCCGGAGGAACAGAAAAAATCCAGCAGAAAGCACAGGAAAAAGAGGATCAGAAAACAGCAGAGGTGGACGGTTCCGTATCATCGGACAGCACGGGAAGTGCTGAAGCGCCGACAACGAAAGCACAGATTATGGCGGAAGCGATGCACTTGCGCAGACATACGATTACGATGGAGCCATTGAAAAGCTCCAGAGCGTAGAGGGCGCAGCAACCGACGCGGATATCATCACAAAAGTAGCAGAGTACACCAGCACGAGAGATGCCTGTGTGCGCGTCAACATCAACGAAGTAACCCACATTTTCTATCATTCTCTTGTAGTCGATCCGCAGAAAGCGTTCTATCAGGACAACGCACAGACCGCAGGCTTCTGCCAGTGGATGACCACCGTGGATGAGTTCAACGCGATCACCCAGCAGATGTACGACAGAGGATATGTCATGGTTTCGATCAACGATCTCGTGAAAAAGACCGTAGATGATGACGGAACCGTTCATTACGAGGAAGGGGACATTTACCTGCCGGAGGGCAAGAAAGCATTCGTTCTTTCTCTGGATGACCTTTCCTATTACCACTCTTACGACGGACGCGGCATTGCCAGCAAGATGGTAGTCGGCGACGACGGAAAACCGACCTGCGAATACATTCAGGATGACGGAACTGTTGTGACCGGTGCTTACGACTGCATCCCGCTGATGGATCAGTTTATCGAAGCGCATCCGGATGCCGTATACCACAATGCGCGCGGAACCGTAGCACTGACCGGCTACGACGGAATCCTCGGATACCGCACCGACGGTGATTACAAGACAAGAGAAGATCTGACGGATGATCAGGTAGCATGGCTTGATGCACACCCGGATTTCGACTGGGATAAAGAGTGCGAGGAGGCGAAAAAAGTAGCCGATGCGATCAAAGCAGACGGCTGGACATTCGCAAGCCATACCTGGGGCCATATCCGCGTCGGCGACAAACCGATCGAGACGATCCAGGCGGATACCGAGAAATGGCTGACGTATGTTGCACCGCTCATCGGCGGAAGCGATATCATCATCTTTGCACATGGACAGGATCTTTCCGACTGGCACGATTACACGATGGACAATGAGAAGTTTGCTTACTTAAAGAGTCAGGGCTTCAACATCTACTGCAACGTAGATTCCTCCCAGTATTTCGTTCAGGTAAGAGACAATTACCTGCGTATGGGACGAAGAAACCTGGATGGATACCGTCTGTACCAGAACCTCTACGGAGGCGGCGAGGACAGAACAAGCGATCTGTTTGATTCTGCCTCTGTTATTGATCCGCAGCGGCCGACAGATCCATCTCTTTACAATTTAGGTTAAAGAATTTTGAAAATGAAAAAGATCTCACAGAACTTTCTATTATTTATAGAAGAAAGTCTGTGGGATCTTTTTTTCAGCAGGGCGAACCATTTACAGATTATTTTTCTACGAGTGGAAACGGCAGAGGCCCGAGACGGAGCAGTTTTTCATGGAAACCGATCAATGAGAATGAGTCACCTTCCTGTTTCTGCACTTCCGAGAGGAGCTGCGAAAACGAGAGCGATCCGACACAGTATTTCAGATAGTTCGCCGGTGTCTCGAGAATATACTGATATAAAGAGGCAGCGGCCGACGCATCCGTGATGCCGAACTGCGCCAGAAAGGCTGACGCATCCGAGAGGAGCCATCCCTGGCTGTGGATTCCGAGATCCAGCAGCGAGCAGAGGGTAAGATGCACCGAGCGGTTCAGATACCAGAGACGGCAGAGCGCCTGCGTGTTTGCATCGAGATTACGTGCGGCGTAGCGGCAGGCATATGATTCAACGTAGGTTGCCCATCCTTCTACATAACCCGACGGCGCGTAGAGATGGCGGATCAGAAGCGGGTCGGAGCGCGAGAACGAGACGGTCTGGTACAGATGGCCGGGAAAGCCCTCGTGGGCAAGCGTCGAATACAGCTCGATGCCGGTCATCTCATCCGCGGGATTCAGGTAAATGGAGTTGGGTGAATTGACATCGGCGGGCGGTGTGAGATAAAAGGCGGGGCTTAAAAAATCCTTGAGGGAGTCATCCACGGTCTTTACTTCGTATGCGATACCCGAAAGAACGGGAAAATCTTCAGAAACGGCATTCTGCAGATCGGCAAGCATTTCCTCCGGCGTGGAGAACGGCAGCACGAGCGCCTGCTCGGAGAGGGAGAGCGACGGATTCTGATCGAGAATGATCTGCATTTCGGCACACTGGTCCGCAAGCTGCTGTGTTAAAAGGCGGGTCAGCTCCTCCGGTGAAGCGTCAACACCGACGCGGCTGCGGAGAAGATACGCATAGTAGGAAAGTCCGCCTTCCTGCCGGGAAAGACCGCCGGCGTTCTGCGTTCCTTTGCCGCGGAGTGAAGAAAGCGCATCGGAAAGAGAGCGGTAGGCGGGAAAAACACAGGAGGTAAGGAGTTTTTCATGCGTCTGCAGACAGAGATTCCTTTCCGCCTCAGAAAACAGTGAAGACGCCTGCAGTTTATTCTGAAAAACGGTGTGGAGCAGATGGCTTTCCGGTGTATCCGCGTCGGCGAGAAAAGCACTGCACTGGCGGATAATGCCATCGACCGCAAGGTCATTCTGAAACACGCCCTGCCGGGATTTTTCCTGCTCGAGTGCGATGAGGTCGGAGAAATAGCGCGGGAGATCCTGCAGAAGATGGAGGTAGTCGGCGATATCCTGCTGTGTGCGGAACGGGTACTCTGCGAGCAGAATGGGAAGCTGTGCCTGAATCCCGAGCGACGGACCGAGCGGTTCCGCAAGAAGGCTGGTGCTGCCCGGCATTTTCTCGCAGTCCAGCTCGTAGAGCAGAAGATCGAGCGTGATCTGATTTTCCGCGGAGAGGCGGTTGCGATGAAAGGATGTGAGCGTTGTTTCCACACTCTGCAGCAGGGCATCATACGAGGTGCGGTCAGGGATGGAAACCGTGCCGAACGAGGCGGTGCCGGGGGCAATTCCGCGGGAAGCCGGATCAGCGAGGGTATAGTGGAGCGTGATGGCAGAAGAGGTTACCTCGGAGTGGAACCGTTCCTCCACATACGCGGAAAACCGGCGGTTCTCACCAGGGGAAAAGAACGGGGAAAAATACCAGAACAGCAGGGCGAAAAGAAGTCCGCCGCACAGAAGCAGAGGGAACAGGATGCGGCGGTGCAGAGAAACTGGTTTCATAGAATAGGCTCCGGTGCGGACAGTTATCATAAAGTATGTAAAAAATGCTGATTTTATGCGCTTTTTCCGTGGCCTTTCATTTGACTTTCCAAAACGGCTTTGCTATAATCAGTAACGAATGAAATAAGGGACTTTTCAGTGCAGAACGGATTTGAAAAGAATCCGCGAAGGTAAAAGAGAATCAGGTGGAAATCCTGAGCGATCCGGTCACTGTAAGCAGGGAGTGTTAGCTGCAGAAATGCCATTGTGCGAAACGCATGAGAAGGCGCGGCTGCCGTGAAGATCTGCGAGTCAGGAAACCTGCTGGAAAGGTTAGTGAATCGCTTCCGATGAAAGCATATATTCATGGAAAGATGTACGAAGCAAAATCGGACATCTGCTTTTTTGTCGCCATGCGTCCGAAAAAGAGCTTCGGTGGAGAAACTCTTTTGCAGAAAAAGCAGATGTCTGTTTGTCTTTTCGCAGAAAAAATGTGTCCTCAAAAACAAGATTACTTGCAGGGAGACATCATTGACGGGGACAGGCACCGCCCAGCTGCCTGAAAAAGTCAGACGGAATCCGGAGCAGATGCGCGAAGGATATCCGAAGAAAAGGAGAAGTTATGAAAGGAAATTCAAGCAAATTTCTGGCACTGCTGCTGTCGGCGTCCATGATCATGAGCCCGACTGCCAGCGTATTAGCAGATACGCAGGAAAAAGCAGCACAGACAGAAAGCAGCGCAACCGCAGAGGAAGCGCCGCAGAGCGAAGAAACAGCAGAGACGGCAGAACCGGAAACAACACCGGCAGAAACCGAGAGCAGTGAAAGCATTGCAGAGACTCCGGCAGAAGAGCCGACGGAAACACCGGCCGCGCCTGCAGAGGATCAGACACCGGCAGGATCTGACGAGACCGAGACACCATCCGCAGATGAGGATGCTTCGGAAGATACTGCAGAGGACACTGCAAAAGACGGTGAAGAGACTGCCGATACCACAGAAAAAGAGCCGGAAGCAGCAGATGAGACTTCCCAAGATGCTGAAAAAAGAAACGCCGGCAAAAGAAGAAACCAAAGATGCTGTAAAAGAGAATACCAGTCCGGCGGCAGAACAGCCGAAAACGGAAGTAAAAGAAACAACCAAAAATGAGGCATCCAATACAGCCGAGGAGAAAGAAACAAAAGCAGCGGAAGCAGCAAAACCGGCAGATGGTGAGTATGAGACTTCTGCAGAAGCAACCGGAAGCATGTTCCGTGTGATTTCTTCCAGACTCATCGTAAAAGATGGAAAACTGAAAGCATCCATTCTGCTGAGTGGAACCGGCTATGATTACCTGTATACGGGAACAGCAGCAGAAGCTGCCGCAGCAGATGAAAAGAGCTGGATTGCTCCGACAGGAAGCGAAACCTATACGGATACGAAGACCGGTGCAGAAAAGACCGGATATCGTTTTGAAATTCCGGTGGAAGAGCTTGACAAACAGATGGATGTTGCCGTTCGCTCAGCCAAGAAAAAAACATGGGCTGATAAAACTGTTACGATCCACAGCACCGCTGCAATCCCGACGATAACACCGGAACCAACCGAGACTCCAAGCGAAAATCCAGGTGAGGATTCCTCGAATAAGCCAGCCAGTGTAGAAGCACCGGTTACCAAAGAGGACGGCAGCGTATTCAAAATGTTCGTCATCTCCGAGGCAACAATGATCAACAAGGGCGATAAACTCGTTCTTACACTGAAAACAAACAACGTATCATTTGATAAACTGTATCCTTGGAAAGAACGATGACCTTGCAAAAACACCGGCTATCCAGGGAATGCAGGAAGCAAACGGCGGTTATTCCTTTACATTTGAAGTAGATGCGGACAAAGCCGGCACAACCGTTCCGATCGTTCTTGGAAAGAAAGACGGAACCTGGTACACCAAACAGCAGCTTTATCTTGCAGTTCCGGGAAGTAAAACACCGGAAGTAACTCCGATACCGGAGCCGACCGAGACTCCGGTCCCGACTGCAACCCCGACTCCGAGTGAGACTCCGGTTCCAACCGCAACTCCAACTCCGGAACCGGCGAAAGTAGAAAACGGTATCTACAGCGGAACCGCGGAGACCGGCGCAGCTATGTTCAAAGTAGTCGGCGTAGAGCTGACCGTAAAAGACGGCGACATGAAAGCACGCATCACGTTAAGTGGTGTTGCCTACGATTATCTGTACATGGGAACACCGGAAGAGGCAGCTGCCACAGACAAGAGTGCATGGATTGCAGGCGTCGGCACCGTTGATTACACAACAGCAGACGGCGAGACGAAAACAGGAATGCAGTATGATATTCCGGTAGCAGCACTCGATCAGGCACTTGTTGTTTCTTCCCATTCTGCAAAACGGGATAAATGGTATGCAAGAACCATTACTATTGCATCTTCCAGTCTGAAAAAGACCGCAGATCTTCCGGCAGATGAGACCAATAAAGTAGCAGATGGTATTTACAGTGCAGAGGCAACAACTAATGCAGCAATGTTCAAGGTAGTCGGCGTAAAACTGACCGCGAAAAACGGAAAAATGACAGCAGTTATCACCTTAAGCGGAAGCGGCTATGATTATCTGTATATGGGAACCGGAAAAGATGCGGCAGCAGAGAGCGGCGCATGGATCGCTTCCACCGGAAAAGTGGACTACACCTTAGACGGTGAAACCAAAACCGGAATGCAGTTTGAAATCCCGGTAGAGGCACTTGATCAGGAATTTGCTGTAGCAGCTCATGCAGTAAAGAGCGGCAAATGGTACGACAGAGCCATCACGATTGCATCTTCCAGCCTGAAAAAGACCGGAGACCTTCCGTCGGATGACAACAAGGGCGATACTCCGAAACCAACCCTCGTTCCGACCAAGACCCCAACCGTATCTCCATCTGAGACACCGGTTGTAAAACCGACCAGCACCCCGACTCCGGCACCGATCCAGAAACCGGCCGATACCAAACCGGAGCAGGAATCCAAATATGAGTCTGACTTAAGCGGCGGCACATCCAAAGTAGACAGTGCAACCACACTGGCAGACGGCGTTTACACACCAGACGGATTCTCCTTCTCCGGCGGATCCGGAAAGGTAACCATCTCCTGCAGCAAGATTACTGTAACGAACGGACAGGCTTATGCAACGATCGCATTCAGCAGTCCGTACTACGGATATGTAAAAGCAAACGGAAATAAATACATGGCAAATGTCAGCGGCGGAAGCAGCATCTTCACCATTCCGGTTGAGCTGAACAAGAACAATACCATCATCGGTATGACCACCAGAATGTCCGTTGCCCATGAGATTTCCTACAACATCTTCATCTCCCTGGCAGCAGCAAAGAAGGGCGGCAGCACTTCTTCCAGCACAGGATTTGTAAAAGCAGACGGAACAACCTCCACGATCAGCACCGATAACTCCAAGCTGGATACCACCGCTCCGGAGATCATGGGACTGGAATACAAAGCAGAGACAAAACTTGCTTACGCAGAGTACTTCAAGATGTATCATTACGACGAAGGCATCACCCTGCTGGAGATCGATATGACAAAAGATACCGAGCGTGATCCGGAAAAACAGACCGAGGACGACAAGAAAGCAGAAGATACCGATACCGCAGCAGCAGAGGATACCGCAGCAGCAACCGACGAGGAAGAAGCGGCAGCAGCATCCGATTCCAAAAAGACCAGCAATGAGAAAGCGAAAGATCTGACCGAAAAGACAAAAGAGCTGTACGAAGGCAATGTTGTCAAATATCTGATCGTTCCGAAAGATGTTGAGATTCCGGCAGGACTGGACAAAGATATGATCGTGATCCAGCTTCCGGTTGAGAAAGCATACGTAGCATCTGAGGATGCCCTGAAACTTCTCGACGAGCAGTTAGACGCAGCAGAGAGCATCAAAGCAGTCGGCATGGAGCAGAAAGACTGCCAGATCGAAAACATTGCAAAAGCAATGGAAGACAAAAAAAATCTCCTTCGACGGAGCATTCGATGATCTGGACTACAAAGCTCTGGTAAAAGACGAAATCGACTTTGCAATTCTTCCGTCTGAGTTCCTTCCGGGAAATGCAAAAGATGAGGAAGATGCTGATGCAGCCGACGAGACCGCAGATACCAAAGCTGAGGATCAGAAGGACGATAAAGACGATAAGACAACGGATGAGAAAGCAGACGAAGACAAGACTCCGGAAGAACTTCTGAAAGAGGAAAATGAGCGTCTGTCCGACACCGCAGAGCGTCTGGCAACCCTGACCATTCCGATGCTGGTTGACCGTTCCGCAGATGAGAAGACCGATCTTGCGAAAGCAGAGTGGCTGAAAGTCTACGGCGTGATCTTCGGATGCGAGGATCAGGCAAACGAGCTGTTCCAGCAGATGGTAAAGGCAGAAGAGAATAAATAAGTACAATAATTTGCAGCAAAAAATGAGAAAGGGCTGCTGCCGTATGGCAGCGGCTTTTTCTTTAAGAAAGGAATATCAAATGACAGGAAAAAACGAAAGAAAGCTGAAAAAATGGGCTGCACTTTTTCTTGCAGCAGCGATGTCACTGACGGCCTGCGGCAGCACCGCATCAACGGGAAGCAGCACATCGTCCGCGTCGGGCACTTCGGCAGTTTCTGAGAGCAGCACATCCACAGCATCCGTAGCAGATGTTTCCGAAAGCCAGACGGAGAGCACATCCGTCTCGGAAAGTACGGCTGAAAGTGAAAGCACCTCCGAAGCCACTGCTGCGAGCAGCACCTCCGGGAGTGATACCGCATCCGCGGATGGTTTCGCAACGACAGACGATGTCAGCGACGCACCGGACATCACCGGAATCACCATCGAGAGCAAGATGGTCCTGAATTACGCCGAGTGCTTTAACGTATACTACTGCACAGACGGCTATAAACTGATCGATGTCAAAGACGGCGCGCAGTATCTGCTCGTCCCGGACGGAAAAGAGGCGCCGGATGACCTCGATTCCGACGTAATTGTAATCCATCAGCCGCTGGAACGCATCTACATGGCAGCAACCTCTCCGATGGCGCTGTTCGATGCCATCGACTCCCTCGATACGGTTCGTCTCTCCGGTGAAACCGCAGACAACTGGTACGTACAGGATGCCGTTGACGCGATGAATGCCGGAACGATGATCTTCGCCGGAAAATACAGTGAGCCGGATTACGAACTTCTGGTCAGTGAGAACTGTGATCTGGCCATTGAATCCACGATGATCCTCCATTCCCCGAAGGTACAGGAGATGATCGAGATGCTCGATATTCCGGTCTTCATCGACCGTTCCAGCTACGAATCCCAGCCTCTTGGCAGAACCGAATGGATCAAACTCTACGGTGCCATGCTGGACAAAGAGGAGGAGGCAGCCGACTTCTTTGCAAGTCAGGCAAGTGTTGTGGAGAATCTGAAGGATTTCCAGAATACCGAAAAAACGGTCGCTTTCTTCTATATTAATACGAGCGGAGCTGCCGTTGTGCGGAACCCGGAGGACTATATTTCCAACATGATCGAGCTTGGCGGTGCGCGCAACGCCTTCCGTGATCTCCAGGACGACAGCGGAAAAACATCCGTGCCGATCACGATGGAGCAGTTCTACGATACGGCCGAAGATGCGGACTACCTGATCTACAACGCAAGCATCGATTCCACCGTCAAAACCCTGGACGACCTGCTGGCAAAGGATTCCATGTTTGCCGATTACAAAGCAGTCAAAGAGGGCAACGTCTGGACAACCGAGAAATCGATGTATCAGGCAACCGATAAAATTGCACAGTTTACCAATGATATTAACCTTCTGGTAACGGGCGGCGATCCGGATCAGATGGTATTCTTAAGAAAATTATCCTGATGGAGGAACGTATGTCAGAGAAAAAAAATATGACAGGAAAAGAGAACAGTTTCCATATGGAAAACTTCCGGCGCCGTTCGCGGTATGCCGCTGTGTTTCTGGTGCTGATTCTGGCGTTCGCTGCCATCACCGTGCTGAATATCAATTCCGGAAACGTAAATATTTCGATTCCGGAAATTTTCCGGATTCTGCTGCGGCGGACCGGAGAGGGGAAAGAGTACAATATTATCTGGAAAATCCGCCTTCCGCGTATTCTGATGGCGGCAATCCTGGGCGGTGCTCTGTCCCTGTCGGGCTTCCTTTTACAGACTTTCTTTGAAAACCCGATTGCCGGTCCGTTTGTTCTTGGAATTTCCTCGGGAGCCAAAATGGTCGTGGCGCTGACCATGATCTTTTATCTGGAGCGGGCGCGCAATATCACATCTTACACGATGATTGTTGCAGCATTCTTAGGATCCCTTCTCTCCGTCGGCTTCATTCTGCTGATGTCCCGACGGATCAAAATATGGCAGGACTTCTCGTCGGCGGTATTATGATCGGTTACATCTGCTCGGCGGTCACGGATTTTGTTGTCACCTTCGCGGAGGATTCCGATATCGTCAACCTCCACGGCTGGTCACAGGGAAGCTTCTCCGGCATGAGCTGGAGCAACGTAGCGATCTCTGCGGCTGTGATCGGCATCACCTTTGTCATCACGTTCCTGATGGCAAAACCGATCGGTGCATACCAGCTCGGTGAGGCGTATGCGCAGAGCATGGGTGTCAACATCAAAGTATTCCGCATCGCGCTGATTCTGCTTTCGAGTATTCTCTCCGCATGCGTCACCGCATTTGCCGGTCCGATTTCGTTTGTCGGCATTGCCGTCCCGTTCCTCGTTAAACAGAGCCTCGGCACATCGCGTCCGCTCGTCGTAATCCCGGGAACGTTCCTCGGCGGAGCCGTCTTCTGTATGATGTGCGACCTGATCGCGCGTATGGCGTTTGCACCGCTGGAGCTGTCCATCAGTACGGTCACATCGATCTTTGGTGCGCCGGTCGTCATTTTCATGATGCTGCGCCGGAAAAGGGGGTAAGAGAATATGAATGAATATTATTTTCATCTGGACCACCTGACGGTCGGCTATGATAAGAAGCCGCTGATCAAAGATATCTGCATCGGCATCGAAAAAGGCGAGATCGTTACGCTGATCGGACCGAACGGTTCCGGTAAATCAACGATTCTGAAAAGCATCACCCGCCAGTTAAAGCTGGTCGGCGGAAATGTGGAGTTTGACGGGAAAAACCTGCATGAGCTTTCGTTCCGCGAGTTGTCCACGAAGATGGCCGTTGTGCTGACGGAGCGCATGAAGCCGGAGCTGATGACCTGCCACGATATTGTGGCAACGGGCCGCTATCCGTACACCGGACGGCTCGGCATGCTGACCCGCGAGGATGAGGAGAAGGTCGAGAAGGCGATGCGCGCCGTTCATGCCGAAGAGCTCGGCGGCCGCGATTTCAACGCCATCAGCGACGGCCAGCGCCAGAGAGTGCTTCTTGCGCGTGCGATCTGTCAGGAGCCGGAGGTCATCATCCTCGACGAGCCGACTTCTTTCCTCGATATCCGCCACAAGCTGGAACTGCTCGCGATTCTGCGCCGCATGGCAAAGGAGAAGGGCATCACCGTCATCATGTCGCTGCATGAGATCGATCTGGCACAGAAAATTTCAGATAAGATCATCTGCGTCAAGGGCGATGCTATTTCCCATTTCGGCGCACCGGAGACAATTTTCCGCGAGGATATCATCCGCGAACTATACGAGATTGACAATGGTTCGTTTGACCCGTGCTTCGGAAGCATCGAGCTGCCGCGGCCGGAGGGAACACCGCGCGTCTTTGTCCTCGCAGGCGGCGGAACGGGAATCCCGGTGTTCCGGAAACTGCAGAAGGAAAATGTCCCGTTTGCGGCAGGCGTCCTGTATACGAACGATATCGATTACCAGCTCGCCCGCATTCTGGCGATGGAGACGGTAACCGAAGCACCGTTTCAGGAGATCGGCGACGAGGCATTTGCCCGCGCCTGCGAGCTGATGAAGAGCTGTGAACGTGTCATCGACACCGGCGTCCCGGTGGGCATGTGCAACCGCCGGATCGAAGAGCTGAGGGCAGAAGCAAAGCGGCTTGGAAAGCTGGCAGAGTAAAACAAAGAAAAATCCAATCAAAATCTCCTGTCTGGGAACGAAACAATCGTTTTCCGAACAGGAGATTTTCTTTTTGCAGCCATTGTAAAAACAGCAAAAGAACACGAAAAATGTAATATTAAATTGTACGAAAAATTCACACAATTCAAGTCAAAACCAACAGAGATTGACACTTAAAAAGTCAAGTGCTTTGTAAAATCTTTTGGCGAAATAACGGTTTTCTCTGTTATAACCAAAACACGCGTTCTGATTTCGCAAGATTTAAACACATGCTTTCCACACCGTTTTTTGTGGATAATGTGGATAACTCGGTGTATAACTTGTTTTTAGGCATGTTTTCGGTGGTTAACTATGTGGATAACTTGTGGACGAGATGTTTATAAAATTGGCCCGTGTGGAAAAACCCCGGTTTCTTTGTGCAATTTCGACAAAAAGAGGTTTTAAAGTTTTGCACGACTGACATGAAAGGTTTTTCAGATTTCAGAAACTACGGAAAAACAGAAAAAAGCAGGCAGTTCTCCGTACAATACGAAGAATGCCTGCTTTTGCTGTATTCTATTTGAAAGAAGCCATCAGTGGCTGATCAGATATTTCTCTACCGAAGTCACACAGTTCGCGCCGTCGGCGGCTGCAGTGATGATCTGACGGAGCTGCTTCGTGCGGACATCGCCTGCGGCGAACACGCCCGGCACGCTCGTCACACCGTCTTCGCCGGCTTTGATGTAGCCAGTCTCATCGGTTTCTACGATGCCTGCGATCAGTGCGGAGACCGGAACGATGCCGACGGCAATAAACACGCCGTCTACCGTGATCACACCGGCTTCCCCTGCCTTTTTGTTCGTTACCTTCACGCCGGACACCATCTCGTTTCCTTCGATGGAATCCACAACCGTATCCCACACCATTTCCACATTCGGCAGTGCCAGCAGTGCATCCTGGAGAACACCGGCTGCCCGCAGTTCATCGCGGCGGTGGATCACGTAAACCTTTTTGCACGTTCTGGCAAGGAAAATCGCATCCTCCACGGCGACATCGCCGCCGCCGATAACGGCAACGGTTTTGTCTTTGAAAATGCGCCGTCACACGTTGCACAGTAAGAGACGCCCATGCCGGAGAGCTCCTTTCACCAGGTACATTTAACGCGCGGTGCTCCGCACCGGTTGCAAGAATGACCGTTTTGGCATGATACTCATTTTTTTCTCGTGCGGACAATCTTGATCTCTTCGTCAAGAACAAGCTCCTTCACACGCTCACGGGAAAATTCCGCGCCCATTTTTTCAGCGTGTGCGCGCAGCGTGCTTCCGAGATCCATGCCGCTGATGCCCGGAAGGCCGGGATAGTTGTCTACTTCATAGGTATTCAGCACCTGGCCGCCGCTTGCAAAGTTTGCCTCAATCGTAAGAGAGGAGAGCTTTGCGCGTTTCGCATAAATCGCGGCAGAAAGACCCGCCGGGCCGGAGCCGATGATGATAACATCGTATAAGTTTTCCATAAAAATCCTCGTTTTCGTCTGTAGTAAGCTGCCATGCAGCCATTTTTCTGAAAGTATCGTTACGGAGCCGGTGTTTCGGACGGTTCCTGACTGTCGGAAACGGAAGATGAATCTTCCGCGGAAGTTTTTTTGGCTTCTTCTTCCGGCGCTTCCGGCTGGTTGTGAACCACCTTGATGCTGCGTACCAGCTTCAGATCGTTGTCGATGCCGATTTCAGTGTAGTCCAGCTTTTCGTCATCACTATAGAATGTGTAGAGTGTCAGGTTACTATCCTCTTTTTCCGCTTTTTCTGATTTGGCATCCCCTGCCTTCGCCAGAAAATCGCTCTCGGAAGTGCCGAGCGTGATGCCGTTTGTGATTGAAATCGGAATCTTTGTCGTATCGAGATCGCCGTACAGCGAAGTAACGAAACAGTTGCGCACTGTCGTCGCCTCCGCGCCGTAATTATGTACGGTGCAGTAAAGTTTCTGACCGCCCTTTTCCAGCGTGACGTAGCCGTATTTTCCGTTTAAAACGGCCGTATCGGACTCTTTCGTATTGACGGTCCAGTCGTGGTCCAGAAGTTCACTGACCGGAACGGGAAGATGATAGAGTACATCGTCAAAGCGGACGGTCCAGTCGTTGATTTCACTGCTGTCGGCTTCCGGTGCCTGGTAGGCCTCCACTTCCGGTGTTGTGGCATCGCTGACACCATCGAGCGCTTTTGCATCAGCCGTGGTCGTAAAGTTCTGCATATCGAGGGAATACAGAATTCCCGTTTCGTTATCGAAGCCGAGCGTGATCGTCTGGTACAGCCCGTATTCATACGTGAACTGCACAGAGGTATCGGCCTCATAACGGTCCTTTGGCGCACCGTAGATGCTTTCCACATCCTCCATCAGCGACTGCTGCAGGGTGACGCCGTTCGGCAGGCCGACATAGATATTCTGACCCTCAGCGGTCGAGGTATCGATGTGAATGCCTCCGATCAGGCATTCCGCCACTGGCTTTGCCGTGGTGTCCGGATTGGCAATATCGACGGTAATCTGGTTTCCGTCCTTTTCAAAGCTTTCGCCCTCTGAGAAGGATTCCGGCTGGATTTCCTTTGTGTCGTCGCCGCTGTAGACCCAGCCAAGCGCTGTAAAATCCGCGTAGGATTCCGGAATTTCGTATGTATCGCCCCAGATGGCAAGCTGAAAACTGTTCAGGTTCTTCGAGAGATCCACATCGTATTCCGGAATCTCATCGGAATCGCCGGAGGCCGCCAGATTGTCTTTGGGGTCGTCATCGTCGGTACTCTGACTGATGGTTGTGATCGGAATCGTTTCTGTTTTCTTTCCGCAGCCGCTCGTTCCCACGAGGAAAGCGGCAAATACTGCTGTTAAAACCCAACGGTATTTTTTCATCAAACCTCCTCATAATAAATGGTTAAAAATATTTGAGAGTTACTTCATGTAAGTAACGATATCAGTTCCCCCTATTCTATCACATTCCGCTTCGTTTTCCAATGTCTGAAGCGGATTTGAGAAAAATGGTTTTTCAAAAGCGCGGTACGGAATACATATTTAGTAAGGAACTGGAAAGGGCAGAAGTCTGGGAGGAGGCTGTGTATGCGTTTTACAAAAATGCAGGGCTGCGGAAATGATTATATCTATGTAAATGCCATGGAGGAGCGGATGGAGAGTCCGGGACGGCTGGCAAAAGCGGTAAGTGACCGCCATTTCGGCATCGGCGCGGACGGGCTGATTCTGATCGGGGCATCCAAAACAGCAGATTTTTCGATGGAAATGTACAACGCCGACGGCTCGAAGGGCGCGATGTGCGGCAACGGCATCCGCTGTGTGGGAAAATACGTGTACGAGCATGGGCTGACGAGAAAAACGACGCTGACTATCGAAACCGGCAGCGGAAACCGTGTGATTCATCTGCAGACGGGGGAGAATCCGAATGAGATCTGTCAGGTGACAGTGGAGATGGGAACGCCGGAATTCCGCGCCGCACAGATCCCCGTTGTTTCTCTGGGGGAATATGTGCTGGAGCATAAAATTACCGTGTGCGGGGAAAATTATACGATGACCTGCCTTTCGATGGGAAATCCGCATGCGGTGATTCCGGTGGAAGATGTGGAAAAAATATCCATTGCAAAGACCGGTTCCGCTTTTGAACACCTTTCCTGCTTCCCGGACCGTATCAATACAGAGTTTATCCAGATTTTAGATCAACACACAATAAAAATGAGAGTCTGGGAACGTGGGAGCGGTGAAACGCTGTCCTGCGGAACGGGAGCGTGTGCGGCAGCCGTCGCGGCGATGCTTTCCGGCTGTGTTTCGGAGGGAGAAACTGCCGTAGAACTGCGCGGCGGCAGGCTTTTCGTTACATGGGACCGGACGAAAAATAAGGTCCTTCTGACCGGTCCGGCCGAGACCGTTTTTGAAGGAACGCTTGCAGAACGAATTTGAAAAATGCAGATTTCTGTCTGCACGAAAGAGCAGTATGCAATATTCTGAAAATAAAAACTTACAGGAAATGCCTTTTCTTTTCAAAAGAAACATGCTACAATATGTGGTACCCGCTACAAGAAAAGAGTGGGGGACACACAAGATATAGTGTTTGATTTGGAGGACACCACAATGGTTTATATTATCAAAAAGGACGGCACCAAAGAAGAATTCGACGCGCAGAAGATCGTCCGTGCCGTAAATAAATCCGCACAGAGAATCCTGTATACCTTCTCACAGCAGGAGATTGACTTTATCTGTAAGTTCGCAACTGAGCATGTATATTCTCTTGGAAAGACCGAAATTCCGATCAGCGATATGCACAATATCGTGGAGGGAGCACTCGAAAAAGTAAACCCGGCTGTGGCAAAAAGCTACCGCGATTACCGCAATTACAAAACTGATTTTATCCATATGATGGACGAGGTCTACACGAAGAGCCAGTCCATCCGCTACATCGGCGACAAGAGCAATGCCAACACCGACAGCGCCCTAGTTGCAACGAAGCGAAGCCTGATTTTCAACGAGCTGAACAAAGAGCTGTACCGCAAGTTCTTCATGAACCGCAACGAGCTGCAGGCCTGTAAGGACGGCTACATCTACATCCACGACCAGTCCGCACGTCTCGATACCATGAACTGCTGTCTGTTCGATGTCGGAAACGTTTTAAAAGGCGGCTTCGAGATGGGAAATGTCTGGTACAACGAGCCGAAGACACTCGACACCGCATTTGATGTCATGGGCGATATCGTCCTCAGCACCGCTGCACAGCAGTACGGCGGCTTTACCGTGCCGGAGGTGGACAAGATCCTGCTCCGTACGGCACAGAAGAGCTACGATACCTACGTAAAAAAG
>ENA-OQJT01000149-OQJT01000149.1-human-gut-metagenome-genome-assembly--contig:-NODE-149-length-17073-cov-0.576714_pt1 | contig 17073 bp, 25 predicted proteins | sample MGYA00242612_ERZ504779 | MGnify/ENA primary metagenome ERZ504779 (study PRJEB26092, sample SAMD00036366) | human gut metagenome | host: Homo sapiens | study: EMG produced TPA metagenomics assembly of...
CTGATGTTGGATTATTTATATCTGTTAAATTTGTATAAATTTCTAATTTATAAGGAATATTACTTGTTGCAGAACCAACTGATACTGCATTTAATTCTTCATTTGTTCTTTTTTAACTAAAAATTCATTAGCGTATGTACTAGTATTACTAGATAAAGTATACCTTAATGCATTATTAGTTCCATCATACTGATAAATATTTTCTTCATCTTTATTTTTAAATTCATAGCTATAAACTGAACCTAATGAATACTCATCATATGACATCCAAAAGTATCCTTGATTCCCAAAACCTGTACCCCAGCTGTTCTTTATTAACCAAGCACCATTTCTAGTTGGTTTATTATCAAAATTATTTGCGGCATAACTATCATCCCAACCTACAATACTAATTGCATGGTTAAAACTATTTACTTCATTTGAATTATAATAATTACTATTTTTATATGCAGTAGATGTATCGTAATAACATGCTAAAACACTCCCATTATCTAATATTGCTTGTTTAATTATTGATTCATTTCCTTTTGCTTGTTGACAAAGAAGATTACTGTTAGTCATAACATATTGTGTATTATTTTGATCTTCTTTTGACCCTTGCATTGTTGTTATTTTAGAAATTGGATAAATTGTTTCACTTGCAAGTCCAAAATTACTCATTGCTAATTGCAACATTCTTGGATCTGCACCCACATCAGTAAATGAATATTTTCCTATTACGTTGGTTTGATCATTATCTGTATTTTCATATTTATCGCCTTTATTATGATACATATAATAATTTAAATGTGCTTCAGATAAATCAATATCACTACTTGCCATTCCCTTTTTTATTAAATATGATTCTGCTACGCTACATGCAGCATATGCCCAACAGTTTCCATAAGGATTTTGATTTTTTATACTTGTTACAAAACCTTCATCTACTGAATATATGTTGTACGGTATTGTACTTGATCTTACTAATGAATTACTTTGATTCACATTAAAATTATCATCAAATTTGTCATAATCTCTTGCCGGCATGACATTTCTTTCATAATTTTCCTCATATGCCTTTACATTTGCTATTGGCATTGTCATTGAAATTGTCAATAGCATAACTATTAATGTTTTTATAGTTCTTTTAAACACAATATCCCTCCTCGTACTTAATTTATTTATATAAATATTGTACTAAAAGTTATAATTATCGTCCATTATTTTTTCATACAATAAAAATGATCTACTTGCTTTTTATAGAATATAGCAGATATTCATAAATTAAAATTCTATAAATAACATACAATATAAAAACATGAGGTTTTTACCACAGAACAACCTCATGTTATTTAATTAGTTCTATATCACAAAATTATTTTTTATAACGTTTAGAGTATAAAAAATAAAACAATGATCATCACAACCATTAACCCAATAAAAATCTTTAAAATATTTTTATCTTCCCTATTTCTTAAAAAAACCATTATTAAACCAATAAATAATGCAATAATAGTTCCAAGAGACAAATTCATCTTTAGAATAAAATCAGCAGTTAAATTTTTAGAATTCAATTGATTAAAATTAATACTAACCAAAGAAAATATAGAGACAAAAATTCCCATCATTGTAAGAATATTTGTATATATTGAAGATTCTTTATCGTCCAACTCTTTTTTTGCTTTTTCAACTTTGCGTGTTCTTTCTTCATAGTAGTCTTTATACTTAGATAATCCCTTATACTTCCATTCTTCATTAAACGATGCATTACCTTGTTGATCATAGGTAATGTCTGGTTTTGAAGATAATTTTATAAAAATTAGTTGAGCAATAGGCATATCTTTTGTAATTTTAAAAATATTTGATGAAATATTTTCTACTCTTATATAAATCGGTGTTCTAATGCCCTGGATTATAAACCGGTGCAACAATTGAAATACCATTTCTAATTAATGAATTCTTATTTTCAATCTTAATCATTAAATCCATTGGAACAGAAATTTCTTCGATACATCTAACCATAATTGCTTGTTGTGGGTTTAAATCATATTCCTCAACATTAGTGTCATCTGTAATAATTTCTTTTACATGAATATCGTAAGAAATAGATTGAACATTTTTTTGATTATAACCATTAATAAAAATTTCTTGATTTCTTTGAATTATATCCTTATCTACTAATACCATAATTTCATCCCCTATTTATATGATTATATTACCACTTTGAACATATGAAAACAAATAATTTATAAGCTATTATTTTCACCTATATTTTAAAAATTTAATTTCTACCATTCAATAACTTCTGGATATTCTATATTCACATCTTCTATTTGATCAATAGATATTTGATGTTTATGTGCATAAGCTTTTATTCTTTTTTTCTATATTCTTATACTCTTTATTCTTCTTAATAAAATTTCTTGTTATATCTATTAATTTATCTTTTCTTTGAACTATTTGAGTCTTTATTAAATCTAAGTTACATTGATCAATATATAGTGTTACATAATCTACATAATCAGGATTTTCCTTATTAATAAGACTATATAATTTATTAAACTCATCACTACCAATCACTTCCTCGAGTGATTGGTAAATACTTGAGGATAAAAGAGATAATAATGCTTTATCTTTAAAGTAATTAGAATATGAATTTATCATTTTATATTCTTGATATATTGATCCCTTTTACCATAATAACCTTTTGAATAAACAAACATATCAGGTACTGCCAATGCTAAAAATATTGCCTCTGGATAAAGAATATTCACACTATAATATATATTTTGATTACATTCATGAATACCAAACTCTTCCTTTATATTTGAACCTAAGACATTATCTTTTAAAACAATTTCCCTATCTCCCATATAAGCATGTCGTATATCATAACATAGTCCTAATAATCTGTTCTTTACACTCTCATATAAATCACCGACTTCTTCACTCGTCCCTGTCATTCTATAAATTGCGCTCACTAAATCATTAAAATCATCAAGGTCTCCTTGAATTGTAACACCTGTTAAATGCATTGTTGCTTTTACATATATCATATTTATCACCTACTTCACTTTATAAATTTCTACTTACCTAAACCTTTTACTTTTTCTACTATTTCTACCTTATTTAACAAAGGTATATATCTTTCAAAAGCATTGACCACTTTTAAATAACCCCTTATACAATTTTATTGTGTTTTATAATAAATAAATGTGTATTTAAAAAATACACATTCACTACTTCTATAACGATCCCTTACCATAAACAACGCCTTTAATCGTTTTATAAATAATCGTAAAATCTAACCAAATAGACCAATTATGATAATAATAATCATCTAATTTACAACGATAATTAAATTCAACATCACTTCTACCATTAGCTTGCCACATTCCTGTAACTCCTGGTTTACATTTAATAATAGAATTGTAATATTGTCCCATATCTTTCTTTTCTCTTGGTAAATAAGGTCTAGGACCAATTAATGACATTTCACCTAATAAAACATTAATAAATTGTGGCCATTCATCTAATGACGTTTTTCTTAAAAACTTTCCTACTGGTGTAATTCTTGGATCATTGACTAGTTTTTTATTTGTCAGATATTCTTCTTTGATTTTTGGATCTTTTTCCATCAATTCATCCAAAATTCTTTCAGCATCAGGTACCATTGATCTAAATTTATAGATTTTAATCATTTTCCCATTTTTACCAATTCTATCTTGACTAAAAATAATACTATCATGATCTCCACTTTTAACATATTTATACTTAACAAAAATCATCAGTGGTATTAATGTTAAACAACCTACTATCCCAGCACAAATATCAACAAATCTTTTCATAGTATTAGCAAGAGCCGACATTTCATTATTTGCTGTTGCAATCAGTAATTGTCCATCAAAATCCTGAACTTCAGAAGAAAAAAGTCATTGTTCCATTAACATCTGGTAAATACTTAACACTTTCAACTTTTCCATAAATATCTGACATCACCTTATCAATTACTTCTTCACTTGCTTCTGGTAAAGCCACAATAATTTGTTCAATTTTTTAAAGTTTTTAATAGCCTCATCCAATTCTTCATAACTATAAATAAAACTATTTTTAATCACATTTTCCTGTTTAAAATCAAATAACCTGATCTTGTCCAATTCGCATCCACATAACCTTCTACTTGTGTTAAAGAAAAACGATTGTTATTTGATATTTTACCAAGTCTTGCTGCTTCATATCCTGTTCCAATAACTAATGTTTTTCTAGCAAACTGTTCTCTAAAAGCAATTCGAATATAACGATCTGCCAGTAAACATATAATAAACATCGATGCAACCATAATTGTCAAATGCATTCTTCTTTCATAACCTGTTGATTTAGGCACTAAAACAAGTAATGCGATATAAAAACAAAAACTTGATTTAACTAACGCTTTAATTTCATCCCATATTAAACATGTATTTAATGAATAATGTCCATATATAAATAAGAATAGGAAATAAAGTATTCCTGATCCAATGATTAAATCTAAATCCATATGGAAGTATAAACATATAAAGTAATACATTATTACTTCTATTAAAAGTAACATAAAGGGCATTATTTTTCTATTCATCTTTTACACCTCTTATTATGTCCATTATATCGTAATTCGATTATTAATGCTATCTTTTCTCTTTTATAGTATAATAGATATATCAAAACTTTGGAGGGTCAATATGAAGTTTTTTTATGAAGGTATCAATAAATTTATGTATAAACATCCTTTTATAAAATCTTGTGTCTATTTTGCATCAAAATTTTGTCCTTGGATGGTCGCTATATTTTATTCACTCTTTTTTATTAAAAATAGTGATAGAATCACAAACTGGTTTTTATCTTTTATTTATTAAACCATTTGTCGTTTTATTAATTACTGTTCTACTTAGAATATTAATTGATAGACCTCGTCCTATTCAAAAGTATGACCTTAAACCTATTGATGATAAAAAAAGAATAGGTCATTCTTTCCCAAGTATTCATACGAGTTTAGCTATTTCTATTGCTTTGACCGTTATTGCTCGAGGACCAAATATGGGATTATTACTCTCAGCACTTGCTATTACAATTACTTGTACAAGACTGCTTACAGGTGTTCACTATTTAACAGATATTCTTGCAAGTATTTTAATTGCCCTTGCTATTTATATGATTTAACGAAATAAGAAATTATTTCGTTTTTTATTTTTAAAAGAAAAATGATTTTTGTTGTCTATATAAATAACGAAGGGAGAAACTATGAAAACAAAAATCAAATTTAAAAGAATTACCGATTTTAAAAATGATCTTGTATTTAAGTATTTATTATCAAATATGAAAGATGAACAATGTAGGCGTTTATTAAAACTTATCATCGAAGATGTTATGGATATTAAATGTAAGAAAATTAATGTCTTAAATTCAGAGCTTAATCCTCATCATATAAGTGATAAAGATATGATCTTAGATATTCAGGTAATAACAGAAGATGGTGAACTGGTCGATATTGAAATGCAAAACAGTATATTCTCTAAAGAACTTTATCATCGTCTTCAAGCTTATGAAGCTAGAATGATCGATCATCAAGTCAATCGTGGAGATGAAAGATACAGTGACCATCTTCATAAAGTGAATTTGATTACTTTTGTTAACGATATTGATAAAGATAATCTTGTATTGATTGACAGTTATGTGCCTAGAAATGAATATGGAAATGTGAGAAAGTTTAACTTAGCAACAAGCTACTTTGTCCAACTTCCATTTATTAAAGTTATTGAAAAAGAAAAAAGACTAGAAAACTTTTCAAGATTAGAAATCTTAATCTACATCTTATATCATGGACTTACCCATGATATAATATCTTTAGATAATGAGGTGGTAACAATCATGAAAGATAAGATGGAACAATTCAATGAAGATGAAGAGCTTGTTTTAGCGGCAGAAAAAAGACAACTTGTTAAAATTCAACATTATCATGAAGGACAAAGAATGCATGAAGAAGGAAAAGCTGAAGGAAAACTAGCAAGCAAAAAAGAAGATACATTAATGCTTTTTAAAAGTAAATTTCCTCAAGAAGATAACGAATTATTAGAAAATCTTACTTTACAACAATATGATCATATATTTAAAGCACTTATTGAAAATAAAGATTTAAAGACGATCAAAAAAATCATTGGAAAATAATCCAATGATTTTTTAATAACACACATAAATATAACGTCCAAATTTAACAAATTCTGTTTTCTTCCTTAAGATACGATTTCTTATTTCAAAACCTGCTTGTTTGATTTCTTGATCCATTTGTTCATAACTTACTAAAACAAGTTTATTACATAATTTTCTAGCACTATTAATAATATCACACTGTTCTTTATAAGTAATCGGTGTATAAAGATTATAAGGAATATCAATAATAGCAATATCATAATGTCCTTGATGCTTATTAATATCATCTTTTGTAATCAACATACCATCAAAAACCAAAATGATTTAAATTACATCTTGCTTTCCATGAAATATCCCTTGAAATATCAAATCCTTTGATAGAATACCCTAAAGCTAGTCCTTCTAAAACAACTGTACCCATTCCACAACATGGATCTATCATTGTTTTTGTTTGATCATTTTCTCCAGCAATATTAATCAATGTTCTTGCAAGTCTAATATCTAAAGAATTTGAAAAAGTATTTGGTTTATCATCATATTTTTTCCATGATGGAACACCATGGTGATAATACCCAATAATCCATAAGTCATTCACTTTTGTAAGAGCAATTGTATGCTTTGGTTTGGACATATTCACACTGCCCGTTATAAACCATGAAATATCTTTACATTTATCAAGTGTTTCTTGATAATCCGGATGGCTAATAGGATTTTTTAAATAAATGACTTTAAAATCTTGATGATTATGATTTTGGCGTTTAACTTCCTCTTTTAAGTCATCAAAATTGGAACTTATCGCCCAAATATCTATTTTTCCTTTCATAAAAACACTTATATTGACATCAATATCTTTATTTGTAATAAAACATTGTTGATATTCTTCATGAAAAAGATATTTAAATTCTAATGCACATAAATCATATTCTTCTGGTGGATAATTAAATAAATAAAAGTATGTTTCATATTTTTCTTACCTCTAGTGTCCTATTTTAACAACACATCTTCATTTTGGCTACTGAAATAATCATAAATATGATATATTGTCTCTAGGAGGCTATTATGAACTATTTAAAAAACTTAAAAGAACAGTTTACTTTTGATCAACTGTTACTTATATTTACATGTTTTAGTTTTACTTTTCCTTTTTATATATTAGGACCTATTTTATTGATTGAATTTATTTATTTGTTAGTATCAAAAAAAGCAATCATTGCCTTAAAACAAACACCACAAATTAAATTTCTCTATTTGTTTGTTTTAATCTCTTTAAGCATCTCCATTATTCATAAAAATATTTTAGGAGCACTTGCAACACTAGGAATATTTATTGCTATTATTTTAATGGTTTATTATCGAAAACATATTAATCAATCGACCTTTGAATTTATTATTGATATGTTGATTGTGTTATCTATTCTTTGGGCAATATATGGAATTTATGAACAATTTCAAATTTATCATCGTTTAGGTGTTGATCATTTCACCTTTAAAGTTTATGCAAGACGTGAAAATCGTTTAAATAGTGTTTTCTACAATGCCAACTATTATGCGATGATGATTGAATTTATTGCTGTAAGTCTTGTTTATAAATTCTTTACCGTAAAAAATGATTTAAAAAGAAGTATTTTCTATGTTATTGTTGGTTTCTTGAATTTATTTATGCTTTATATGACAGGATGTCGTGCTGGTTATGTAGCAATTGCCGGAGCTATTTGTTTATTTCTTATTTTTAATAAAAACTATAAATTATGTATTTTGATAGCTCTTGGGTGTTTAGGAATTGCAGGTTTCTTTGTTTTAAATCCTGATAAATTCCCTAGAATAGAATATTTGATTTCAAATTTGGATGTTAGAATTCAAATTTGGAGTTGTGCTATTCAAGGTATCAAAGCTTCTCCACTACTAGGACAAGGACCATTTACTTATATGATGATTTTAGATAAATATAATGGACATTTAACACAACATGCTCATAGTGTTTATTTAGATCCTTTACTTTCATTTGGAATTATTGGACTCGCATGTCTTGTTCCTTATATTTATGATAACTGTAAACGTCTTTATAAAGTAAAAGAGCATTATTCTTATATTGCTCTTGTTATGGGATTTATAGGTGTATTATTAATTCATGGTATTTTAGATTATACGATTTTTTGGATACTACACTGGTTTATTCTTCTTATTTGTATTATCTAGTTTTGAAATGTTTGAAACAAATCGTAATTAGCGATTTGTTTTTATTTTTGATATGTTTTATAGATTGTTGCTACTAACAAATAAAAGAATAGATAACTCTAAATATTCTATATTAAATACATGTTTATAGACCCAATCAACAATCATAAAAAGCATTGGTATTCCTACCCAAACAATTGTTTCAATTAATTGATTTCTTTTAACATCCATCTTGTTCACCTCTTAACAAAATACTACTCCTTTTTATGTTAAGAAAATATCAAGCAAAGCGATAAAAAAAAGAACTTTCTTTCGAAGTTCTATGCTCTTGCATTCATTGTATTTTGTTTTAATGAATTGACATATTCCATTTGATGTTTTGTATTTTCTTTTAATTCTTTTTGCATTCCTTCTAATGTCATATGTTCTACTTCTTTTGCTTCAGATTTCTTTCCACATACTTTTTCAAATGCTTCTTTTGCATCTTGTTGTAATGTGTTTCTCATTTGATTTCTTTGTTCTAATTTCATTTCTGATTCTTTGATTTCTCCTACAACGGATTCAAAGATTTCTTCTTTTGTTAATTCTTTTCTTGCTTCATTTTCATGTTTTACATCTTGACTATTTTTAAAATACTTTCTTAAAGATTCTTTTGCTTCTGCGTTAATTTCATTGATACTCATAATATTTATTCCTCTCTTTCCTAAGACACCTGTAGCTTATACTTTTTTTAGATTCTTTGAAAAGAGTATTGTATACAATTTTAATTCCATTAACAAATTATTAACTTTGTAAGAGCTTTATTTGTTAATGAGATTTACAATAGGTAAAAGAAATTCTTGAAGCAATAACACAAATAACAGCTAAAAATAAATAAGCATAAAGCATTGAATAGTAACTGACAATACTGCCACAAATCATTGGAAAAGCACTCATTCCTAAAGCGTAAACCGCTTAGAAAAAGCCCAGAGCTGTTGATTTAGAAGCTTGAGGAACATATTTCATAGCTTCACTTGTAAGATGATGGAACTTCTTATCAAGAAAAAAGGAATTCCCTTAGCTATTTATTCAAACAAACATACTATCTATAAAAGTTCTGAAGGTAATATAACATCATTTGGTGTTATGATGGATAAACTTGGCATTGAAATGATTTTCGCAAATACATCTCAAGCTAAAGGATTAATAGAACGATATAATAGTACCGCTCAAAGAAGATTGCCCAATGACATTGTCAGGTTCAACATAAAAGATTATGATCAGTTAAATATATGGTTCAATGACTTTTACATAAAATATCTGAATGAAAAATTTGCACATCTTCCAGTTGATCCTGTTTATGAATTTGTAGAGCTAACAGAAAACTACGATTTGAATTTGGTATTTACTATTTCAAATACAAGAAAAATAGTTGAAGGCAATATGTTTTCCTATAACGGATATTGTTATGTCCCATATGATAAAAATGGAAAGTAGTGAAAACAAAAACTTCAACAGAGATCACAGTTTTATATTTTGTGCTAGAAAATAAAGTAAGAATGAAATATATTGGGATTATTTATGACTGTACATTGATAGGTACAACCATAAAAACAGACAAGTATTAATAAATGTTAAATAATCTCATTCAAGAAATGAACAAAAAAACAAAGGGTTCACACTAATAGAACCCTTCTTCATTTTTGGTGACATTTTCGCTGAACGTTAACATCACTTATGATAAGTTTCTCTCCGCATGATTTTGAATGCTCGATAGACTTGTTCAACTAAGATAAGCTTCATTAATTGATGTGGAAAAGTCATTTTAGAGAAACATAAACGATAATCTGCTCTTTGTAATAAAGATTTTCCTAAACCTAAAGAACCTCCAATCACAAAAGTAATCGTACTCTTTCCTTTAATCATACATTCTTCAATATGTTTAGAAAAAGCTACACTATCAATTTCTTTTCCATGTAGATCTAAAACGATAACATATTCATCATCTTTAATTTTAGAAACAATTTTATCTGCTTCTTTATCTTTGATGATATTTTCTACATTTTCACTTGCATTATCAGGAATTGGTTCATCTGGTACTTCAACCATTTCCACTTTACAGTAAGCATTTAATCTTTTGACATATTCATTGATTCCATTAACAAGATATTTTTCTTTAAGCTTACCAATTGTTAAGATTCTAATTTTCATAATGTCCTCCAGAAACAATTTCTTTTTGATCTGCGATCTTTATATTATCAAAATATATATGTTCTTCGTCAAAAACTCTTTGATATGTATCCAATGCCATTTCTTTTGTATTAGCTTCTTGTGATAAATGGGCCAAACAAATTTCTTTTGTATTTTCACCAATCACCTGCGCCATAACATGTGCACTATATTCATTATTAAGATGGCCCTTATCTCCAAAAATACGATTTTTAAAAATAAAGGTCTTCTTGTATTCATTAACATCTCAATATCATGATTACTTTCAAAAATATAGTAATCTAAATTTTTTATATATTCCATATTCTTTTGTGAAACATAACCTGTATCTGTCATATAGAGAATTGTTTCATCTTTTCCTTTGATTACAAACCCTAAAGGGGATGTTGCATCATGTGATAAAGGTAATGGTGTAATTATATAATGATCTAATTGTATATTTTGATAATTTTTCTAATTTCATGACTTTCATCTATACCAGGGAGGCATCCTTTTCCACAATAAACAATACTTTGATCAAAGATACCAATATTTTTATTATGGTCAATATGATCATGTGTTAATAAAACATGATGAATATCACTTTCATGAAATCCTAATTGATTAAGTTTTGTATAAAGTTGTCTTTTACTAATTCCACAATCAATTAAAAGTCCGTTTCCTTGATCATAAATGAAAATACTGTTTCCTTTAGAACCACTTGCTAAGACATGATATTTCATTTTTTCCTCCAAAACAAAAATGAGTACCAAGTACTCATTTTCTTATTTAAGTCCGTATTTTTTGTTGAATTTTTCAACACGTCCATCAGCACTAGCAAATCTTTGTTTTCCAGTATAGAATGGATGACAGTTAGAACAAGTATCAACACGTACTTCATCTAATACTGAACCACTTTCAAATTCTGCTCCACATGATGTACAAACTACTTTTACTTTTTTGTAATTTGGATGAATTCCTTTTTTCATTGTTATTTCTCCTTCCGCCTTGTAGATTTCTCACTACAAAGTAAGTTGCTATGATATATTAACATTAAATTATGTTGTTTTCAAGCCCTTTTTTATAATTTTATTTAGTTTTATTTAGTCTAATTATTTATCTAATAATTATGATTAGTTTTAACTCATTTTCTTAATTTTTTTATAAAAAAAATCACATATCTTTTATTTTACATAAATATAATTTTAATACAATTATGACTAGTTTAGTCTTATCCATATCAATAAATCCATAGATATAGACAATTTTTGTACTATTTTACAAGATAATTCATTTTACATAAATATAATTTTGCTTAGTTAACACCTAATCATCAACTTTGATTCTTCTAATAACAGCACCTAAAGTAATTAATTTTTGATCGATATTCGCATATCCTCTATCTATATGATATACATTGCTAATTTCTGTAATTCCATCAGCGATTAACCCTGCTATTAACAATGCTGCTCCACATCTTAAATCTGTTGCTTCTACTTTTGCTCCTTTTAATGGTTGTTTTCCATTTATATAACACATTGATTCATCTAATTCTATATTTGCGCCCATCTTATTAAGTTGTTCACAATGTCTAAATCTCTCTGGATAAATTGTTTCTATTACTTGTGATTGTCCGTTTGCTTGTGTAAGCAGTGCTGTTAATGGCTGTTGTAGATCTGTTGCAAAACCTGGATATACCTGTGTTCTGACATCTACTGCATTAAAGTTCTTGTTATCACCATAAACAATAATACTATCACCAACATTTTCCATTTTAACACCCATTTCTTTCAATTTTGAAATAAGTGATTCCAAATGTTGTGGAATGATATTTTGAATAATAACTCTTTCTCCTGCAGCTGCTGCCATAATTAAGAATGTCCCTGCTTCAATACGATCTGGAATGATTTCATGAGTACATCCTTTTAGATGTTCTACTCCTTCAATCGTAATCGTATCAGTACCAGCACCTCTAATTTTAGCTCCCATTTTTGTAAGTAAGTTTACTACATCAATGATTTCTGGTTCTTTTGCTGCATTTTCGATTACTGTTCTACCTTCAGCTTTAACTGCTGCAAGTAAGATATTGATTGTTGCTCCTACTGAAGCAAAATCTAAATATATTTTTGCACCTACTAAACGATCTGCTGTAATTACATGCGCACCATCAACAAATTCTACTTTGGCACCCAATGCTTCAAATCCTTTAATATGTAAATCTATCGGACGAGGTCCTAAAAAGCAACCACCTGGTGCTTTCATCACAACTTTTTTACATTTTCCAAGTAATGCTCCCATTAAATAATAAGACGCTCTTAATTTATCTACTGCATCTGACACTAATGGAACATTTTCCATACGAGAGGGATCAACAATTAAACTATCATGACTTCTTAATACTGTACAATTAAGTTCTTCTAATAAAACTGCTAAAGCGTCCACATCGCTGATTTCTGGTACACCATAAATCGTTACAGGACTATCCGCTAAAATAATTGCTGGAATAAGTGCTACAGTGGCATTTTTTGCACCCGAGATTTCTACTGTACCATTTAATTTATGTCCGCCTTCAATCGCAATAATTTCACTCATGACTTTACCCCTTTTCTTCTATCTATATTCCCTAATACTATATTATAAATTCATTAAAAAAACAACTTAATAAAGAGATTTCACATAAACAAAAAAAGCCCGAAGGCTTTTTTTATTTGATTAAGCTTTACCGATACAACCAAATACTTCCATTCTATCTTTAACACATTCTTGAATAGCTTTAGCACCTGGTGCTAATAATTTACGAGGATCATATCCTTTTCCTTCTAAATCTTTTCCAGCTTCAATGTTATTTACGTGTAGCTTCTTGGAAATATAATTGACATTCAGTGTTTACGTTTACTTTAGATACTCCTAAAGTGATTGCTTTTTTGATCATTTCATCAGGAATTCCTGAACCACCATGTAATACTAATGGTAATTTTCCAGTTTCAGCTTGGATTGCATCTAATGCATCAAAGTCTAATCCTTCCCAGTTTGCTGGGTATTTACCATGAATATTTCCGATACCTGCAGCTAAGAAATCTACTCCTAAATCTGCGATTGATCTACATTCTTTTGGATCTGCTACTTCACCTTTACCGATGACACCATCTTCTTCTCCACCGATTGATCCAACTTCTGCTTCTAACTGAAACACCTTTTGAATGACATAATTCAACGATTTCTTTTGTTTTTTCGATGTTTTCTTCGATTCCATAATGAGAACCATCAAACATGATTGAAGAGAAACCTGCATCTAAAGCAGCTTTAGCTCCTTCGTATGAACCATGATCTAAGTGTAAAGCTACTGGTACAGTGATATTTAATGCTTCTACCATTGCTTTAACCATTGCTGCAACTGTTGTATATCCAGTCATATATTTAGCAGCACCTTCTGAAACACCTAAGATTACTGGCGCTTTTAATTCTTCTGCAGTTAATAATACTGATTTAGTCCATTCTAAGTTGTTGATATTGAATTGACCTACTGCATAATGTCCTTCTTTAGCTTTCTTTAACATTTCTGTTGCTGATACTAATCCCATAACAAATCTCCTTTTCTTTTTTTCGGTTATATAATACTATCTTTTATTTAGAATTTCCATAGTTTTTATCATAAAAACCTTATTTTCCAAAAGCTTTTAATAATCTTTGACAAGCATCTTCTAAAACACTTCTTGGAATTGCAAGATTAAATCTTTCAAAACCTTCTCCACCTGTTCCAAAGATATATCCTTCATCTAACCATAAACCGGCTTTTTCTAACATTGTTTTTTCTAATTCATCTTTATTTAAACCACATTCTCTAAAATCAACCCATCCTAAATATAACCTTCTGGTTTAACTAAATGAATATGAGGTAAATTTTCTTTTAAGAATTCATCGAAATAAGTAAAGTTATCATAAACATATTCCAACATTTCATCTACCCATAATTCACATTCATTATAGGCTGTCATACAAGCAATAATACCTAAGAAGTTTGGTTCATTAACCCCATAACGATTCATTGTTTCTTGATAAACTTTTCTTAATTTTTCATTCGCAATAATAATATTAGATGTTTGTAGTCCTGCTAAGTTAAATGTTTTGATGGAGCAGTTAAAACAACAGAGAATTCTTTATAACTTTCATCTACATTATAGAAAGGAATATGTACATGATCTCCATAAACAAAATCTTCATGAATTTCATCAACAATGACTAAAACATCATGTTTTTTACAAATTTCCCCAATTTGTTTAATTCATCTTCTTTCCATACTTTTCCAATTGGGTTATACGGATTACATAAAATAAACATTTTAACATCATTTTCTACAATCGCTTTTTCAAAAGCATCATAATCCATTTCATAAAAACCATCTTTATAAACCATTTGATTTTCAATAATTCTACGATGATTTAATTCAATTGAAAAATCAAATGGATAATATACAGGTTTATTAATAATGATGGCATCATTTTCCTTTGTATAAGCATTCACACATAATTTAATTGCTGTTACCACGCCTGGTGTTGGTACAATCCATTCTTTCTTGATATCAAAATCATGTCTTCTTTTCATCCAAGAAATAACCGCATCAAAATACTCATCTGGCGCAAATGAATACCCATAAACGCCTTGTTTAATTCTTTTAACTAAAGCATTTTCAATTTCCTTTGGTGATTTAAAATCCATATCTGCAACCCACATAGGTAACACATCTTTAGGTTTATTATTTGCTTCAATCGTATCCCATTTAGCACAATTTGTTCCTTTTCTATCTACAACTTCATCAAAATCAAACATACTTTTCTCTCCTATAACACTTCTTTATCTTTAAATTCATCTTTTGAAAAATGCATTAAAGTCATTCCTAAAGCCATGGAAAGATTCAATGAATCTATATAATGACTATGAGGAATAAAAATAGATTTTCCATAATCTAGATATTCATCAGGTAAACCACTACTTTCATTACCAAAAACAAGTGAATGATAGCCTTTTTTTGATTCAACCTTATGAATATTCGTTGCTCCTTTCAACATCAATGTATAAATATCATGACTTGGAAATCTTTTTAAATAATCTTCAAAACTATCAAAATACTCAATATTCAAATGAAACATCGCTCCCATCGAAGCTCTTAAAACACGAGGGTCAAAAACATCGACACCTGGTCGAATTATTGCTAGATTATAATAATTGAATCCTAACATCGTCTCATAATTGTCCCCATATTTCCCATATCTCCAGGATTTACTAAAACAACATGATTTCCTTCTTGTAAAGTCATTTCATATTTTTTAATGATTGCTATCGCAAAACAATTATCTTTTTTTGATAATTTTTGAATTGTATTATCACTTTCAATCAATTCAATATGTTTTCTCTACAAATTTCATCAATAATAGGAATTACCTTTATTCTTATAAGAATTACTTTTTATATATACTCTTAAAACAAGATCAGATCGATTTTTTAATAACTCAATCGTTTCAAAAACTCCTAAAGTATAGGTATAATCAAAATCCTTCTTATATGCTTTAATCTTCATCTAATAAACCTTCTACTCTCTTTGTTTCTTCTTCTACACTTTCTTTTAAAGAAAGAAAATGTCTTTCTTCAAAATTAGCCCCTTGATGAATCAAATCAATCAATTCATCATACTTACGACAAGCCAATTTCAATTGTGAATATTTGATGGTCACATCTAATTCATTTCCGGCATCAGCTGTAATTTTATTTACTTCACGATATACTTCTTTAAACTTAGCATCTAAGTCTACTTTTTGTTTCTTTCTAAAAAACATCAAGCATTCCTCCCTTGCCCTTAATAGTATCACAAATTCATCATAAATTCAGTTAATTTTTAGATTGTCTTTTGTTATAATACATTCGAGGTGATACTATGAAATTATTAGCTTGTCCCAAATGTCATCAACAACTTCATTTAGAAAACAAAACACTAAAATGTGAAAATAATCACTGTTATGACATTTCTAAAAGAGGATATATCAATTTGTTATTAAACCCTGATAAAGCTACCAATAATCCAGGAGATAGTAAAGAATCTCTTGTCGCAAGAAAAGCATACTTAAATAAAGGCTATTATGATCCTATCTTAAATCAAGTGATTACGTGTATTGATGAATTCAAACATCAAGATGATTTAAGTATTTTAGATTTAGGATGTGGAGAAGGATATTATACTCAAGGTTTAAAGAAACATTTTGAAAACAGTGATATCTATGGTTTAGATATTTCCAAGATTGCTATTGATATGGCAACACGTTATCGTAAAGATGTTACTTGGCTTGTAGGAAATTCTAAAAATATTCCTATCTTAGATCATAGTTTAGATTTTATCTGTGCTTTATTTACAGTAGTAAATCAAGATGAATTAAAAAGAGCATTAAAAGAAGATGGTTATATTGTTCATGTTACTGCTAATAATCAACATTTAATTGAAATTAAAGAATTGATTTATGATGAAATCAAAGTAAAGAGTGATAAGTATATTCGTTTAGA
>ENA-OQJT01000151-OQJT01000151.1-human-gut-metagenome-genome-assembly--contig:-NODE-151-length-17003-cov-1.481334_pt1 | contig 17003 bp, 20 predicted proteins | sample MGYA00242612_ERZ504779 | MGnify/ENA primary metagenome ERZ504779 (study PRJEB26092, sample SAMD00036366) | human gut metagenome | host: Homo sapiens | study: EMG produced TPA metagenomics assembly of...
AATATATTTTATTAATAAAATTTTTTTTTAGATATGAAAGGTTGGGGCATCAACCTTCTTTGGAGAGATATAGTAAGACCTGCTATTTTAGTAGGCAAGTATCGTTTGTATCCAAGAATCCCCTGCCTTTAGGCATGGGGAGTATGTCAAAAGAACATTTCCACTTTATTTAGAAGATGATACAAATGCTAATCCGACTGGTGGCATTTGTGAAATTCAATATAAATTAGTTGATGGTGAAGCTTGCCGAATTTTAAAACTTGTTAAATACACTATTTATAATATTGTAGATGAAAAAGTAATGAAATAAAATCATAAATAAAAATCCTACAGATAAATTCTGTAGGATTTTTTTATATAAATATAATTATTTAGCCATTAATTCAGCGATTTTATTAGCAATTGCAGATGGGTCTTCTGGCATCATACCTTCGATAAGAAGTGCCTGAGCATATAAAAGTGAGCAATAATCTTTGAATGCAGTACTTTCTTTGCCTTGTTCATGTACTTTTTGTAAACGAGCAAATAAGTCATGTTTTGGATTGATTTCTAAAATACGTCTAGCTTTGAACATTGGATTATTTGCATCAGCAAAAGCTTGTTCCATAGCGAAGCTTGGACCTTGTTCGTCAGCTACTAAGCAAACAGCAGAAGATTTTAAACGGCTACTAATTTTTACTTCAGCAACTTTATCGCCAAGAGTTTCTTTGATATCTTTGATTAAATCTTCATTGGATTTTGCGATGGTTTCAGTTTCTTTTTTCACTTCTTGAGATTCAACATCATCAAGGTCTAAATCGCCACGGCTGATGGAGTGGAATGGTTTACCTTCATATTCACGCATAACTTCAATAGCGAATTCATCAACGTTATCAAGGAAGTATAATACATCAATACCTTTATCGCGTAGAATTTCCATCTGTGGTAAGCTATCGATGCTTGTACGGTCTTTACCTGTAGCGTAGTAGATTTTTTTCTGGCTTTCAGGCATATTTTCTACATATTCTTTTAAAGTGATGAGTTTATCTTCTTTGGAAGTTGTGAATAAGAGTAAATCTTTTAATTTATTTACTACATCACTGCCACCATTATAGACACTGCCATAGATACCGATTTTTAAAGATTTACCGTATTCTTTCCAGAATTGTTCATATTTACTGCGGTCTTTTTTGAGTGTATTTGCTAATTGTTTTAAGATAGTTTTTTCTAAGTTTTTACCGATTAATTTTAATTCACGGCTCTGTTGTAAAAGTTCACGAGAGATATTTAAGGAGAAATCAGGAGAGTCAACTAAACCTTTAACAAAGCGGAGATATTCAGGTAAGAGGTCTTTGCATTTATCCATGATGAATACATGGCGAGAATAAAGCTGTAAGCCTGGTTCATAATCGCTATGGTAAAGATTGTAAGGAGCATGTGCAGGGAAGAATAAAAGGGAAGTATATTCGATATTACCTTCGATTTTATTGTGCATTACTTCCATTGGTTTTTCCCAATCATGGAAAAGATTTTGATAGAATTCAGTGTATTCTTCTTCTTTGATTTCAGATTTATTTTTAGTCCAAAGTGGTTGCATGGAGTTTAAGATGCGAACTTCATTTTTCTTGATAGTACCAGCACCTTCGATTGCTTTGCCATCAGCATCTTTTGGCTGTTCTTCAATGACAAAGTTCATTTTGATTGGGTAACGAACATAATCGGAATATTTTTTTACAAGAGATTGTAATTTATATGTGTCAGTGAAGTTTTCTTCAGCTTTATCACCATAGAATTCAGGTAAAAGTGTGATAGTGATATTAGTACCACGGCTATCTTTAGTGCATTCTTCGATAGTGTAAGAACCGTCAGCTGTGGATTCCCATTTATAAGCTTGAGTTTCGCCAGCTTTTCTGGAAACTACAGTGATTTTTTCAGCTACCATGAAAGCGGAGTAAAAACCTACACCGAATTGACCGATTAAATCTTTTTGAGTGTCATTATCGCCTTCTTTAGCTTGTTGAAGTTTTTCTAAGAATGCTTTTGTACCAGATTTTGCGATAGTACCTAAGTTTTCAATGAGTTCTTCTCTATTCATACCAAGACCATTATCAGAAATAGTTAATGTATGACTAGCTTCATCAGGAATTAAGAAGATTTCATAATCGCTATTGCCTTCAAGTAAATCACGATTTGTAAGAGATTCAAAATGTAATTTATCGATTGCGTCAGAAGCGTTGGAAATTAATTCGCGAAGGAATATTTCACGGTTTGTATAAATAGAATGTATCATTAAATCGAGTAATTTTTTTAGTTTCAGCTTGAAATTGATGTGTTTCTTTAGCCAAGATTTGTCACTCCTAAATTTAGATTAAAAATGAATTATTAGCACTCTAATACAAAGAGTGCTAACCGTTAATTATTATTATATAATTATAGGTCAAAATGTCAATAGAGAATAAAAGAAAAAGCCAGTTATACTGGCTTTTTCTCTATTTTTAAGATTATTTATCATTGAAGGATAATAAACCATATTGGTAATTATTAATATCATCTTCAGTTAATGCTGATTTTGATGATAAAACGATACAGTAATTGGATTTTGCACCTTTAAAATATGTTTCGATATGTTGTCCTTCTTGTTCAATTGTTTTATCTACTTGACCATCTTTATCTGTATCGATTTGGATAGTTTTTGCAGTAACAGCATAAATAGCATTATGTCCTTGAATTGGAACAAGAGAAATCGCTTCATATCCACGTTCAATAGCTAATCGAGTAAATAAATCTTGTCTAGCTTCATCAGTTAAATTATCAAGGTCAGGGAAAGTATCATTACTGAAAGCATTTGGGGAAATAACCCAGTATTTTGTAGGGTTATGACCATCTGTTTCAAATATGAGAACATCTCCTTGTTCTTGAGGGGAAAGAATACTCAAATTAATTACAGCGAGAGGTTTTTCAGGACATTTTATACTGTAACCGAAGCGTTCGCTAGTATATAAATATCCGTCTGCTGCAAAACTTGTGCCTGGCATAGCTGCTACAGCTAGTAGTGTAAAAATACTCATAAAAGTCAGAAACATTCTTTTTAAAATCATAAGTATATCTCCTTAAATTTATAGAATAAGATGCTATATTTATAGCATCTTATTCATAGTATTTATTTAGCCAATTATATCATAGATAAGCATAAAAAGCGATTTTTATTTTATATCAAAAGATAATATTGGTCAAAAAAATTACATAAATTTATCGACTTCGGATTTTGGTTTAACTTTCTTATCTCCAGTGAGCCAAGAAGTTATTTTCATAACAACAAGATACATAACAGGGATTAAGAATACACCTAAGATAGTGGCAAAAATCATACCACCAACAACGGCAATACCCATGTTATTACGAGCAGCAGCACCAGCACCAGTTGCTACAGCAAGTGGTAAACAGCCGATGATGAATGCAAGAGATGTCATTATGATTGGACGAAGACGAAGTTTTGCCGCTTCTAAAGCAGCTTTTAATGGTTTCATACCAGTATCAACACGAACTTTAGCGAATTCTACGATAAGAATAGCGTTCTTAGCTGCCAAACCGATGATAACGATGATACCGATTTGCATATAGATACTGATTTGCATATTTAAGACATATGCAGATAATAAAGCACCAAAGATACCAGTTGGAACAGTCAACAATACAGCATATGGTACGCTCCAGCTTTCGTATAAAGCAGCAAGGCATAAGAATACGAATACAAGAGCAAGAGCCATAACTTGAGTTGTAGAGCTTGTTGCAGCACGTTCTTCACGGCTTTGACCAGACCAGTCAATATTAAATCCAGTAGGTGCCACTTCTTTTACAACTTCTTCGATAGCAGCCATGGCTTGACCAGAGCTATATCCATCTTTTGGACTACCTTGAATTGTAACACTTCTGCTAGCATTGAAACGAGAGATGATAGCAGGACCTGAATCTAATTTTGGTTTAATTATAGTATTTAATGGAACCATTTGACCATTAGATCCGCGAATAAAGATGAAACGTGTTGTATCAGCTTCATTACGGAAATTGCTATCTGCTTGCATTACTACTTTATAAGTACGACCAAATTGGTTGAAATCGTTGATTTCTGTACCACCAAAGTTTACTTGGAGAGCAGTGAACACATCAGAGATATTTAAACCTAAGTTTTTAACTTTTTTCACGGTCTACTTCAAATTCATATATTGGTGATTTTATACTGTAAGTAGTATATACACCTTGAAGTTCTGGACGCTGATTAGCGGCAGCAACGATTTTTTTAGTGATAGTATCTAATTCTTCATTAGTATGACCGCTCATATCTTGTAATTGAAGATTGAACCACTGACCATACCAAGACCTGGAAGGGAAGGTGGGTTCATAGCGATGATAGAAGCTTCTGGGTAATTCATACCTTGCTTAAATGCCATACCAACTTCAGCATCGATACTTGTTTCTGGGGTAGTTCTTTCACTCCATGGTTTTAAACCAACGAAGAAAGTAGCTGCACTAGATTTTGCACCACCAGATAAAATATCATAACCAGAAATACCCATAACCTGGTCAACACCTGGATTTTGTTTGAGTTCAGCAGATAATTTATCCACTATTTCTTCTGTACGATTTAAAGAAGTACCTTCAGGTAATGTTACAGAAGCAAGATAGAAACCTTGGTCTTCTGGAGGAATGAATGTAGTTGGTAATATTCTAAATAAACCAGCCATGAGAGCTGTGATAATTACAAGAAATACTACGCAAAGTTTAGCTTTACCAATGAGGAAAGCAATACATTTTACATATCCTCTAGTCATCCAATTCATGAATTGGTTAAATCTAATAAAGAAACTGCCTATAGTAGAGTCTTTATTTTCATTAGGAGTATGTGGTTTTAACAAAGTAGCACAAAGTGCAGGTGTAAGTGTTAAAGCCACAAAGGCAGATAATGCCATAGAAATAGCAATAGTCAAAGCGAACTGACGATATAAAACCCCTGTCATACCGCCTAAACCTGCTACTGGTACGAATACAGAGGCAAGTGTGAAGGCAATAGCGACAACTGGACCTTGTACCTCGTCCATAGCACGACCTGTTGCTTCTTTAGGGTCAAGACCATCTTCTGCCATATGACGCTCAACGTTTTCGATAACAACGATAGCATCATCGACAACAAGCCCGATGGCAAGAACCATACCGAATAAGGTAAGTGTATTAATAGTAAAGTCTAATACAATGAAGGCTGCAAAAGTACCGATAAGGGAAACTGGTACAGCGAGCATTGGAATTAAAGTTGCACGCCAGCTCTGTAAGAAGATATATACAATGAGCATAACGAGTAAGAGGGCTTCAACAAATGTTTTAACAACTTCCTGAATAGATTCGCTGATATATGTTGTATTATCTACAACTGCTTCATATTCTAAATCAGGAGGGAAGTCTGCTTTAGCTTCTTCAAGGATTTCTTTTACTTGGCTTACAGTATCCATTGCGTTAGCATCACTTGTAAGTTGAACGCCGAAAGCTACAGCATTTTGATTATTATATTTAGCAGAAATATTATTTGTACGAGCGCCGGTTTCTACTTTAGCAATATCTTTTACGCGAACAAAAGAACCACTATTATTATCAGAACGAATAATAATGTTTCCAAATTCTTCAGGTGTTATTAAACGACCTTGAACTTTACCTGTATATTGGAATTCTTGGTCTTTTGGTGCAGGCATCTGACCGATTGTACCAGCAGGAGCCTGAATGTTTTGTTCTTTTACTGCACTGACAACATCAGCTACAGTAAGACCAAGTTCTGCTAATTTATCAGGATTGATCCAAAGACGCATTGCATAGTCAGCACCGAATACGTTTAAGTCCCCAACACCTGGAACACGTTTGATTTTATCTACGAGATAAATATCAGCATAGTTTTTTAAGAAAACACTATCATAAGTACCGTTAGGTGATGTCAAAGTCAATACCATTGCCATATCACTAGAGGCTTTACGAGTAGTAAGACCGTATGTTTGAACATCAGTTGGTAAGCTTGGTTCAGCAGTAGAAGCATTGTTTTGTACTTTTACTGAGTCCATATCACCATCAGTACCTAATTTGAAGACTACTTGTAAGCTATATCTACCATCATTTGAAGCAGTAGAACTCATATAGTCCATGCCTTCAACACCGTTTACTTGCTGTTCAACTACTTGAGCAACAGTTTCATTTACAGTATCAGCATTGGCACCTGTATAAGTTGTGCTTACAGTAATTGTAGGTGGAGAAATCTGTGGATATTGTGCTATTGGTAGATTAAAAGCAGAGATTGTACCTAAAATTACAATGATTAAAGATATAACAATAGCAAATATCGGACGATTTATAAAGAATCTTGACAATTATAGCACCCCCTGGTTAAAAAGTTAAACCTAATTCTTCAGGAGTTACTATGGTGACGTTAAGAGGAACGCCTTCTTGTAATTTAGTAAGACCTTCAACAACAACAACGTCATTAGTATCTAAACCATCTTTAACAATCCAATAACTACCAACTTTATCACCTAAAGTAACAGCTTTACTTACAGATTTATTATCTGGACCTACTACAGTTACAAAAGTTTTTTCAAGAATTTGTTGTACTGCACGTTGTGGAATTAAAGTAGCATTTGGAATTACTTGTCCAGAAATTTTTTACACGAGCGAACATACCAGGAAGTAAAAGACCATCTGGATTATCAAATAAAGCATTGATTGCAAGTGTACCAGTATTTGTAGTTAAAGAACGATCTACTTGCACAAGGTGACCAGAAACAGGATATTCTGTGCCATCACTTAAAGTGATAGTTACATTGTTAGTATCACTATTAAAGAAAGATGCAAGATTTAAATATTCATTTTCACTTACATTAAATTGAGCATATACCTGGTCTACAGAGCCCATTGTTACAAGAACTGTACTTCCAGCAGTAGCATAAGCACCTACATCAATATCATTGATATCAAGTTTACCAGAAGTTGGGGCATAAACAACTGTATCATCTAAATCTTCTTGAGCTTTTTTTTACAAGAGCAGCATTGGAATCAATGATTGCTTGCTGAGCTTGCAATGATGCAGTTAAAGCTTCTACTTGAGATTGTTGAGTTGCAGCTTGTTGATCGGAAATTGCGTTTTGAGATAATAATGTTTGGTAACGGTTATTATCTACTTGAGCATTTTGTAATGTAGCTAAAGCATTTTGATAATTAGCTTGAGATTGAGCTAATGTTGCTTGAGCTGAGAGCAATGTACTTTCATATTGACGACTGTCAATTTTGTAAAGTGGTTGACCTGCTTGTACGAATTCGCCACCTGTAATATATTTTTCAACAATTGTGCCTGAAACACGAGAAGTGATTTTTACTTCATCTGTTGATTTGATATTACCAGCATATTCATAATTAAGTGGTGTATCACGTTTGATTACCTGCATTGCTTTTACAGTTGCAGGACCACCTGCTGTTTTGTTGCCCTGTGATGTAGCTGTTAACTTAGAATATGCAAGATATCCAATAAGTGCTATAACTACTATGGCTACAACTAGGATAACAGCTTTTTTCTTTGATTGTGTGGCCAAAATTATTAAACCTCCTTTGATAAATTTCAAAAGCTGTGCTTTAGCACAGCTTTATAATCAGCTTTTTAGATTTTTTATAAATAGCTGATAGTACACAAGTATTTACTATTATCGTGTTCTATAGTATAGTATATCTATTGAAAAGTCAAGAATTTTGCACTCTTGAAGACAGTTTTTAATCTGGTTTTAATCTTTGAAAAAATAAAATTTTTTATTATTAATTTTTGACAAAGGGAGAGAAATTTTTGGAGAAGAATAGCAGAAAGATATCAGATATTTATTTTGATTTGTTTGATATTATGATGACTTATAATCACAAATTATGGCGAACTGCAGCTTTGCCATTACCACTCAATCACTTTGCAGTGATGTATTATCTTTTTGAAAAAGAGGATACATTTGCTACTGTAACAGAGCTAGCAAAACATTTATCTATATCAAAACAACAAATGAGTCCTATCATTGATAAATTAGTGAAAAAAGAAATTTATTAAAAAGACTTGTTTAAGTAAGGATAGAAGATATAGTCAAATTTCTTTGAGTGAAAAAGGTAGAAATTTTTTAAAGGAACATCAAAAATCGCAAAGACTTATTTTTATGGAAAGCATGACTGATTTATCAGATAGTGATACGGAAAAATTTGATCAGAGTGTAAGACTTGTAAAGAAAATGATGGCGAAAATATTCGAAAAGCAAAAAGGATAAACTTGTTTACATGTTGACAATAATGATTATTTGCTATATCATAAAAAATTGAACCATTTATTTAATGAAATGAGATTAATGGTTTTGTGATATGGGGGTAATTAAAAATGAAAATGAGTAAATTGGCAATTATAGGTCTTGGTCATGTAGGTTCAGCTGTATTAACACAAGCAATGGCAATGAATTTAGCTGCTGAAATCGTATGTATAGATATTAATGAAAAAGTAGCTCATGGCGAAGCTTTAGATGCAACTCATGCGACACCTTGTACGTATGTACCAGGTATGAAAGTTTATTCAGGCGATTTTAGTCAGTGTAAAGATGCTGATATAATTATTTGTTCTGGTGGCCCTAGTATCTTACCTGGGGAAAAATTAGACAGATTAATACTTGCAGAACGAAATGTAAAAGTTATTGGCGAAATCATGACAGAGGTTACAAAATATACAAAAAATACACCTTTTATCATGATTACTAATCCGCTTGATGTAACTACATATTTGGCAGCTAATAAATTTGGTTATGAAAAAGGAAAATTATTCGGTACAGGGACTACTTTAGAAACACTTCGCTTAAAACGCATCATAGCAAATCATTATAATGTTGATGCTAAAGATGTTCAGGGCTTTATGCTTGGTGAACATGGTAATTCTGCTTTTCCTGCATGGTCTACAATCAGCATTGGTGGTGTGCGTTTAGCTGATTTAGATAAATATTATGATCATAACAGTGATTTTGATAAAAAAGCTATGGCTCAGGAAGTAGTAAATACAGCATATGATGTATTATTGTCTAAAGGTTGGACAAATACTGGTATAGCAATGGGCGCTTGTAGATTAGCTCGTGCTGTTATGTTTAATGAACGCTGTGTAACACCAGTTTCTACTCCGCTTGAAGGCGAATATGGCTTAACAGATGTAGCACTTAGCTTGCCAAGTATCATTGGTGCAAATGGTGTAGAAAAACGATTAGCTATAGATTTACCAGAAGATGAATTAAAAGCTCTTCATTTTAGTGCAGAAAGTATAAAAACTGTACTTAGAGCAAATAAATTGATTGACTAAGTATGAATATAAAATAAAGCTACTTTTGATTTAGAGATAAAATCGAAAGTAGCTTTATTATTTTGGTAAGAAAATAAAGTTGTTTGCAAGAAAAACCATAGATATAAAAGACAAGTATCTTTAGATGTGATAGAATAACATAGATATTGTAAAAAAATAATGATAGATTTTAAATAACCTAAGGGGAATTTTTAATGGAAAAAAGTAAATTAGTTATTTGTGATTTAGATGGTACTTTATTTGATACGCGCAGAGTGAATTATATGGCATATCGTGAAGCTATTGAAAGAGCTGGATTACCTGTGATTTTTGATTACGATATATATGTTGAAAAATGTTGGGGCCCTACTTATCGTGGATTTTTACCGATAATGGGTGTTCCTGAAAATCGTTTTGAAGAAATTCATGATGCTAAGAAATTATATTATGAAGAAAATCTAAAATATGCTACAGAAAATACTCATTTGTTCAATATTATTAAAGCTATGAAAAATGAATATCATACAGCTGTAGTAACAAGTGGTTCAAGTAATTCTAAAGATATTTTGCGTTATTTTGGCAGATTAGAATTATTTGATGTTATTTTTACTATTGATGATGTGAAAAATGGCAAGCCAGATCCAGAAGGATTTTTAAAAGCAATGGAATATTTTAAGGTTAAGCCAGAAAATACCATTATTTTTGAGGACTCTGACGTAGGCTTGGCAGCTGCAAGAAAAACAGGTGCTAGTATTTGCGTAGTTGATGATTTTAAATAATATGATTAAAATGATTTTTGAGGTGAAATATGTTTACAATAACTACAAATTCACCTGAACAAACAAGTCTTTTAGGTGAAAAGATAGCAAATTTAATTCAAGATAATTTGATAATTTGTCTTGAAGGTGATTTAGGTGCAGGTAAAAACTTTATTTACACAAAGTTTATGTAAGGCGTTAAAAGTAAAAGAAATCGTTACAAGTCCTACTTTTAATTTAATGAATGTATATGAAGGTAAAAAGCGTATATATCATTTTGATTTATATCGTTTAGAGCAACCAGAAGATTTAGAGGAAATTGGTTTTTATGAGTATACTGATGTTGAAGATGAAGTAGTATTGATTGAGTGGCCAGATAGATTTTTTGCCTATATGCCAGAAGATTATTTGCATTTAAAAATCGAGCGTGGCGATAGTGAACAAAAGCGTATAATTACTATCAATCTTGAAGGTCAAAAATATAAAAATATTTATGAGGAGTTGAAGCACTGTGGCAATATTAGCGATTGATACTTCAACAATAGTTTCAGGTGCTGCTATTGTGCAAAAAGATAAATTAGTTGCAGAGATTATCATGCAATTAAAATTACCCCAATCAGAAGTTTTATTAGGGCATGTGCAAGATGTTTTAAAAATTGCACATATGGATAAATCTGATTTAACAGGTGTAGCTATAAGCATAGGGCCTGGCTCTTTTACAGGGTTACGTATAGGTCTTGCTACTGCTAAAATGTTATCATATGCTTTATCCATTCCTGTAGTGGCTGTATCTTCATTAGAGGCTATGGCTTATCATTATCCAGTGCCAGGTGTATATGTGGCAAGTGTATTAGATGCACAAAAAAGCAATGCCTATTTTGCTTTGTATGAGTGGAATGGCAAGGGATTTGATGAGAAAAAACAAACTTGCGTGATGGATTTTGAAGAAGTGGTAAAATATTGTGCTACACTAGACAAACCAGTAGTATTTGTAGGAGATATCGCTCAAAAGAAAGCAGAAATAATCGCTCAATATGAAAATGTTTCTTTAGGTTTACCACATCTTTGTATGCCTAGAGCAAGTAATGTGGCTATGGCAGCAAAAGCTAGATTTGAAAATGAAGATTATGATAATATCATGGATTTAGAACCTGTATATATTCGCCGTTCAGAAGCTGAAGTTTTATGGGAAAAACGCCATGGCGAAAAATTAACAGATTTATAAGGTGAAAATATGCAAATAAATTTTCGTAAAATGACTCCAGAAGATGCAAGTGCTGTGGAAGTTGTAGAAAAATCTTGTTTTGATATGCCGTGGTCAAGACAATCTTTTTGGCAGGAAGCTTCTAATGATAAAGCTTATTATTTGTTGGCTTTAGATGGCGAAAGAGTCATTGGCTATGTAGGTGTTTGGATATTATTTGATGAAGCTCAAATAACAAATGTGGCTATAACTCCTGAATATCAAAACAAAGGTATAGGTCGATTGATGATGAAGGAAATCATCAAGATTTCTCAAGAAAGAAAGGCAAATGCTATGACTTTAGAAGTTCGACCAAGTAATAAAGGAGCAATACATTTGTATGAATCATTAGGTTTTAAATCTGTAGGTCGCCGTCGTGGGTATTATGAAGATGGTGAAGATGCTGAAATCATGTGGATAACAGATTTGACCAATATAAAATAATATACTGAGGTGATAGTATGCACCAATATTTATTTTTTGTTGGTGATTTTCCGATAAGAGCATATGGTCTGATTTTATCTTTGAGTATTATTTTGGCAACAGGTGTAGCTTATTTCTTAGCAAAACAAGATGGCAGATGGCACAACCATATTGTAGATATCGGTATTTATAGTGGTATCGCTGGTATTGTGGGCGCTAGATTGTGGGACGTATTTTTCTTTGATTGGGCGTATTATAGTCATCATTTAAGTGAAATTTTTTATGTATGGCAAGGTGGTATGGCTATTCAAGGTGGTATCGTTTTTGGCGTGGGAGCAGGAATTATTTATGCTAGACATCATAAAATAGATATCTTAGCACTAGCTGATATCGTAGCTCCTGCAATTATTTTAGGGCAAGCCATTGGCCGTTGTGCTAATTTATTAAATGGAGATGCTTTTGGTGCGCCAACTGGTGGTAATTTTGGTATTATTTATCCAGAAACAACACTTGCATATCATACGTATGGTGCTCAACCATTATGGCCTGCTGAGGTCTGGGAAGGTCAAATTGATTTTGTGATTTTTGCTCTATTGTTGATTTTTAGAGCTTTTCCTCATGCCAAAGGTCAAGCTTTTTCTTTATATATAATGTTATATAGTTTAGCTCGCTTTGGCTTGGAATTTTTGCGTGGCGATTATGCTACTCCTGTATTTTTAAGCTTTACATCTGCACAGACGACTAGTTTAGTGGCTTTTATTTTAGCATTGATTTTCTTTATTTATTGTCAGATAACATATTCTAGACAGAAGAAAACAGTCAAATACTAAATAATAATAGAATAAAAAATAAAAGAGGATATTAAATATGAAAAAATATCTATATCTTATTTGTTTATTATGTTGTTGCGCATTTGTAAGTAATATGCAAGTAGTATCAGCACAGTCATCAGCTCCATATGTAAGAGTAGGCTTATTACAGGGAGTACAAGAAATTGTAATTACAGCAAATGATGATTTTGTGGTCAAAGATGTCGACAATAAAGTAAATTATAAATTTAAAAAGATGAATGAAGTAAATATTCGTCAAAAAGATAGAACTGTTTATGTCAATAAAAAAGGTAAGGAAACTACTACTTTAGTGGTAGCAGTCAAAGATAATGCCCCTGTAATTGTTAATGGCAAACGTTATAGAGGAAATTTGATTATTCAACCGCATAAAGCAGGGCTTACAGTGATAAATCGTTTATTGATTGATGAATATTTATATGGTGTAGTGCCAGAAGAAATGCCAGCTGATTGGAATATGGAAGCTTTAAAAGCTCAAGCTGTAGCTGCTAGAACGTTTGCTTTATATGATAAACTAGATAGAAAACATACAAAAGAAGGTTTTGATGTTTGTGCAACAACAGATTGCCAAGTTTATGGTGGTATAGATTCAGAAGCATCAACTACAAATAAAGCTATAGATGCTACAAAAGGAGAAGTCATTGTTTACTTAAATCAACCGATATGTTCAGTATTTCATGCAGCTTCAGGTGGTCAAACTGATGACAGTATCAATGTATGGAATGTCAATGTGCCTTATTTGAGAGCAGTAGAAGATAAAGAGGAGCAATCTCCATATCAAAGTTGGGCAGTATCTGTAACAATAGATAATTTAAGTAAATCTATAAAAAATTCATATGGTGATATTGGTACAATAAAAGAAATAGATTTTAGTGGATTGAAAAAAAATCCAAATAAAGCAAGTAAACCGCAAGTTGTAAAATTTATAGGTAGTAATAAAAAATCTGTGGAATTGACCAAGGCACAGCTTCGTAGTTTATTGGGTTTAAAAAGTAGCAATTTTACTATAGAATTAGAAGGTAATAAAAAAGCTAAAGGCGATACTTTAAAAATTGATAAAGATGATAAAAAATTGATTTTTTAAAGGCAGTGGTTTTGGTCATCGTTTTGGGAATGTCTCAATGGGGGGCAAAATCTTTAGCGGATAAAGGTAAAAAATATCAGCAAATTTTATATCATTATTATAGTGATGTAAATATAAAAGATATGTATAAATAAAAATAAAGGGGATAATATTTAATGCTATTAAATGAGTTTGACTATAATCTTCCAGAAGAATTAATAGCTCAAACACCATGTGCTAAACGTGACCATTCACGCTTGATGGTGTTAAATCGCAAAGAAAAAACTATTGAACATAAACATTTTTATGATATTAAACAGTATTTACGCAAAGGTGATACTTTAGTATTTAATGATACAAAGGTAATGCCTGCTCGTCTTATTGGTCATAGAGCAAAAACAGGCGGTAAGGTTGAAGTATTTTTATTAAAGCGTTTAACAAATACTAATCAATGGGAAGTTTTAGTAAAACCAGGTAAAAAAGCTCAATTAGGTAATATCATTGAATTTAGTGATGAGCTTGCTTGTGAAGTTGTAGGTCATACAGATTTTGGCGGTCGTATTGTAGAATTTAAATTTGATGGTATCTTTGAAGAAATCTTGGATAGATTGGGTGAAACACCACTTCCACCATATATTCATGAAAAATTAGAAGATAAAAATCGCTATCAAACTGTATATGCAAGAGAAGAAGGCTCAGCAGCAGCACCAACAGCAGGTCTTCATTTTACAAAAGAATTATTAGCGGAAATAAAAGAAATGGGTGTAAATTTAGCTTTTGTAACACTTCATGTAGGTCTTGGCACTTTTCGCCCTGTAAATGTAGATAATATTGAAGACCATGTAATGCATAAAGAATTCTACCATATTGAAAAAGAAGCAGCAGATATTATCAATCAAACTAAAGCTAATGGTGGTAGAGTAATCGCTGTAGGTACAACATCTATCCGCACTTTAGAATCAGCTGCGAAAGAAGATGGCTCTATCTCTCCAATAGCAGAAGAAACAGGCATTTTTATTTATCCTGGCTATAAATTTAAAATCGTAGATCTATTATTACTAATTTCCATTTACCAAAATCAACTTTAATCATGTTAATCAGCGCTTTTGCTGGCAGAGAATATGTACTTTCTGCCTATGAAGAAGCAGTAAAAGAAAAATATCGTTTCTTTAGTTTTGGCGACGCTATGTTTATAGAATAAGATAGTTATTTTTTAGGAAAATTTTCTTTTGCTTCATTTTCTTTTATTTAAAAGAAAAACGAATAAATATATTTATCTTGGAGGCATAATGAAACCTGCAATTACTTATGAACTTATAAAGCAGTGTCCACATACTGGAGCACGTGCTGGTCGTATTCACACACCACATGGTAGTTTTGATACACCTATTTTTATGCCTGTTGGTACTCAGGCTAGTGTTAAGACTTTAGCACCGGAAGAATTAAAAGAAATGGGTGCTGGAATTATTTTAAGTAACAATTATCATTTATTTTTGCGTCCTGGCTCTAAGCTTGTGAAAGAAGCTGGTGGTTTGCATAAATTTATGAATTGGGATAGAGCTATTTTGACAGATAGTGGCGGATTTCAGGTATTTAGCTTAGGCGATTTGCGTAAGATATCTGAAGAAGGGGTAACTTTCCGTTCTCATATCGATGGTTCTAAAAAGTTCTTATCTCCAGAGATTGCTACACAATCACAAATGGATTTAGGTGCAGATATAATCATGGCATTTGATGAATGTGTGCCATATCCTGCTGATTTCAAATATACTCGTGAGTCTATGGAGCTTACACTTCGTTGGGCACAGCGTTGTAAAGATACGATGACAAATCCAAATCAAGGTTTATTCGGTATTGTACAGGGTGGTATGTATAAAGATTTACGTATCGAATGTGCTAATCGTTTAGTGGATATGGATTTCCCTGGATATGCTGTTGGTGGTTTAAGTGTTGGTGAACCAAAAGAATTGATGTATGAAATGCTCGATATTACTTTAGAACATTTACCACAAAATAAAGCACGTTATTTGATGGGTGTAGGTACACCGGATTGTTTAGTTGAAGGTGTAATGAGAGGTATAGATATGTTTGACTGTGTATACCCTACTCGTGTAGCTAGAAATGGAACAGCTATGACATGGAATGGTCGTTTAGTAATAAAAAATGCACAGTATGAGCATGATTTCCACCCAATTGATGAACATTGCAATTGCTATACTTGCAGAAATTATTCTAGAGCATATATTCGTCATTTAGTTCGTGTAAATGAAATCTTTGGTTTACGTTTATTAACAATCCATAATCTTCATTTCTTAATTGACTTTATGAGACAGATGCGTCAATCTATCATGGAAGATAGGTTCCCAGAATTTTATCGCAAATTTACAGCTAATTTCTCATTCAATGCAAAATCTGTGTAAATTTTGAGGAATATTTGTAAATAAATAGAGGTATTATGCTATACTATAGCTAATATAAAATAAATTAATATAATTTTTTATGATGAGGAGAATTTTTTTATGAGTGATTCAATGATGGCAAGTCTTTATTCCTATGGACCAATAGTATTAATGGTAATAATTTTCTATTTCTTACTTTATCGTCCACAGAAAAAACAACAAAAACAACGCAATACAATGATGGACAATTTAAAAGTAGGTCATCGTATTTTAACTATAGGTGGTATCCATGGGGAAATTACTTATATTGATTTAGAAAAATCTGATTTCATTAGAATTAGAATTGCTGATAATGTAGAAATTAAAATCAGCAGTGCTGCTGTAGCTAGAGATTTAACTCAGGAAAAAACAAATGCTAACCCAGCTAACAAATAATAAAAAGGTTCAACGTAAAGAACTTTTAGCAAAAAGAAGAGAGTTAACATTAATCCAGAAAAATGAGTATTCAGCAGTAATTACAAAGCAAATTGTAGAACTTGAGGAATATAAAAATTCTCAGATATGTTTTTTATATGCTTCAATGCCTGATGAATTTCAGACAAAAGAATTAATAGTAAATGCTCTCAAGGCAGGCAAACAAATTTGCCTGCCTTATATTACTGATAAAAATATGAAAATAATGCAAGCAACTTTAATAAAATCTTTAGATGAATTAGTTGTAGGTGCATATAATATTTTGACAGTAAAAGAAGAAAATCTAAGAATTGTAAAGCCACAAGATATAGATTTTATTTTAGTGCCTGCTGTAGGACTAGATAAAAAAGGTTATCGACTCGGTATGGGTGGTGGCTATTATGATAGATATTTAGTAAAAGCTATCAACGCTAAAAAAAATAGCAGCAGTATATGATTGTCAAGTAGTTGAT
>ENA-OQJT01000152-OQJT01000152.1-human-gut-metagenome-genome-assembly--contig:-NODE-152-length-16994-cov-0.844726_pt1 | contig 16994 bp, 24 predicted proteins | sample MGYA00242612_ERZ504779 | MGnify/ENA primary metagenome ERZ504779 (study PRJEB26092, sample SAMD00036366) | human gut metagenome | host: Homo sapiens | study: EMG produced TPA metagenomics assembly of...
GTGCCGATTATCCACATGCCGCGTGAGTCGGTGCGCTATGCTCTGGCCGGTGCGGTGATGGGGGAGTGCGAGTTCGATCCCAACCTGAGTATGCCGGCCGAGCCGGTGCACAAGATTGGCATCATGGGCACCGACGGAACCGTGGGCGCGGGCGTCTACGGCCGCGAATGTAAGGCTGCGGGTGTTGAGGTTGTCTATCCCAGCGAGAAACGTCAGAACGATGTGATGTCGCTTATCTACGATGATGTGAAGGCCGGACGCGAGCCCGATATGGATAAGTTCGACCGCGTGATGTGGGAGTTCGCCCGTAGCGGCTGCGACCGCGTCATTCTGGCCTGCACCGAGCTATCGGTGCTGCAGAAGTACCGAGAGATGCCCGAGATCACCCTCGACGCCATGGACGTCCTGGTGCGTGAATCCATCATCCGCAGCGGCGCCCCCTACCGCCTCTAGCTTCCGACCTGTCAAAAAGGGACAGGTTAATTTGGTAGGTTTTATCTGGTGAAACAGTAAAGGCCTCGGCTCGTTTGGTGCGAGCCGAGGCCTTTTGCGTTGGGCGGTTGCTGTCAGTGGTGAACTAGAACAGGAAGCCGATGGCGATGAGGGCGATGCTGACGATGAGCACGGCGATGTCCAGGCCTTTGATGGGGTAGCGCTTGTACGAGCTGGCGCGCGTACGCAGGTAGAAGCCGCGCTGTTCTGCCGCCAAGGCTGTGGCATCGGTCTTGCCCACGCTCGAGATGAGCAGCGGCACGCACAGTGGCAGCATGAGCTAGCTTCTTGATGGGGTTCTTGGTGTCGTACTCGACGCCGCGTGCGGTCTGCGCCTCCATGATGGCGTTCATCTCCTGACCAAACACCGGCACAAAGCGCAACGCCGTGGTAAAGGTGAAGGCATAGCGATACGGCACGTGCAGCACCTCGACGCAGGCGTTGGCAAGGTCGTTGAGCTTGGTCACCATGAGCATGAGGATGAGTGGTAACGCCACACCCAGCAGGCGCAGGCAGGCCTTCGATCCTGTGATGAGGCCCGTGTCGGTGATAAAGCCCCACACCACGTTGCCATCGCGCATAAAGGCCAGCTGGAGCACCAGCATGATAAGCGCGAGCGGAATCAGCAACTTGAGCAGCGAGAACAGACGGTCGACGACGCCGGCATGGGCACCCAGTGCAAGGGTGAGTGCCAAAAAGCCAGCAGCGCCACGTAGGTGTCGGACAAGAAGATGCCGACGATGATGGCGGCGGCGAGGCCCAGTTTGACGACGGGATTCAGGCGATGCAGCAGCGTATCGCCCGGCATGTAGTCGATGACGTTAACCACGGTGGACCATCTCCTTGGTAATTCGAACGACATCGGTGACCTCGCTCACCTGCGCAAAAGCGGGCGAGACGGAAGATGCCAGACGGCGCGAGAGTTCAATAACCTGGGGAGGCTCCACGTAGGCACGCCGCATGAGATCGATGTTCGAGAATAGCTCGTGCGTGCGACCGCGGTCGAGGATGCGACCGTCGGCAATTACCACAATGCGCTCGGCAAAATCCGAGACGACTTCCATATCGTGGCAGACCATGATTACGGCGCAGCCGCGCTCGGCCATGGTGCGCACTGTTTCCATGACGGTCATGCACTCGCGGTAATCAAGGCCGCTCGTGGGCTCGTCGAGCACCACGATTTTGGGCTCTACGACCACGACGGAGGCGAGTGCCACCATCTGGCGCTGACCGCGCGAGAGCGAGAAGGGCGCCTCGTCGGCAGGCAGGCCAAAGCGGTCGATGACGAGTTGGGCACGACGCAGAGCCTCGGCACGGTCCATGCCGCCAAGCTCCAGCCAAAGGCGACCTCGTCGAGCACGGTGTCCTTGCAGATCTGGCGGTCGGGGTTTTGGAAGAGGGTCGCGACCTCGCGAGCGATGCGGCTCGTGGGAACGGCTGCGGTATCCAGTCCCGTGACGCGCACGCTGCCCGAGGCGGGCTTAAGCAGGCCTGTGAGCAGTTTTGGTGAGCGTGGTCTTGCCGGCGCCGTTTTGGCCGACGATGCCCACGAGCTCGCCAGGATAGAGCGTCAGGCTAAGGTCGTGTACGGCGCTCCGCCATTGGGATAGGCAAACTCAACATGGTCGAAGGTGAGTACGGGTTCGGCGTCCTTGGCATGAGGACGCAACGACGGTGCATGCGGGGAACCGGCGGGCGCCCGGGCTTCGATAGCCGCGTGTGCGGGGTCGACGATGCCCGAAATCAGGCGCTCGGCCTCATCGACATCCAAGCAGGGGGTGCCGCTTACCAGGCCATCGGCCTCGAGGCTATTGAAGATACGCGTGACGCGAGGGCAGTCAACGCCGATGGCACGGAGCTCGTCGGTATGCGCGAAGACCTCGTGTGGCTCGCCCTGCAGCGCGATTTCGCCATGGTTGAGCACGAGCACGCGGTTGCAGTACTCCGAGAGCAGGGCGACCTTTTGCTCAACGACGACGATGGTGATTCCAAGTGCGCGGTTTGCCTCACGCAGCGTCTCGAAGACCAACGTGGAGCTAGCGGGGTCGAGTGCCGCGGTGGGCTCGTCGAGAACCAAGACACGCGGACGCATGGCGAGGATGGCGGCGATGGCTACCTTTTGCTTCTGTCCGCCCGAGAGGGTGGCGATCTCGCGGTCGCGCAGGTCGCTGATGCCGACGGTCTCGAGCGTTTCGCTCACGCGCCGCTCGATCTGGTCGTGGGGAACGCCAAAGTTCTCGAGGCCAAAGAGCATCTCGTCCTCGACGACCGAGGCGACCATCTGTGTGTCGATGTCCTGCAACACGCTGCCGACGATCTGCGACACATCGGTGAGCGAGACTTCGCAGGTGTCGTGGTCGTCAACCATGACGGACCCAAAGAACGTGCCGGTGTAGTGGTGGGGCACGGCACCCGACAGACAAGCGGCAAGCGTGGACTTGCCGGCGCCCGAGGGCCCGATGATGCCGATGAAATCTCCCTTGTTCACGCTGAGCGAGATGTGGCTGAGCGCCTGCTCGGTCTGCGTGCCATAGGAGAACGAGACATCGTCGACGTTGATGATCGTTTCCATGGATACCTTTCATAGTCATTGGGGACAGTCTTAAATGACCAGTTGTTTAAGACCGTCCCAAAAAAGCTCGTTGTTTGGGACGGTCTTTGGTGGTGAAGCACGGAGACGGCTTTACGAGGGGCCCCAGGTTGGCGCGAAAGAGGAGCGAAGCGTACTTGGGTACGCGAGCGACGAATGAACGCCAAGATGGGGTGGCTCGTAAAGCCGAGCGGGTTAGTTGAGCTTCAGGGCCTTCTGGATGGGCAAGTAGAGGGCGCCGACCAGAATGGCGTTAAAGACGGCGGTCATGGCGACGACGGGCAGCATGGGCGGCGGCGAGCTCGCTACCACGCCGAGCATGGCCATCTTGATGACCATGAAGATGACGCCGGAGACAAAGGTGGTCAGGAAGGTTGCGACAATAGCGATGGCGGGCTTGACCTGACCGTTCTTGCCGGCGGCGTTGACGATGCCGGCCGTGAGCATGGCGGCGATGCCCTCGGCGGCAAATCGACGAACGGCGAAGTGGTGGTGATCTGGATCACGGCAGCCGAGATGAGGCCAATGACGAGCGCCTGACCGATGTTGGGGCGAACGACCAGAATGGTGAGGCAGAAGGCCGAGATGATGAACTCGGGGCTGATCATACCGCCCGAAATGCTCGAGACTGCCTTGCCGACGGTGAAGTTGAGGATGAAGCCGGCGGCGAGCAGGATGGCGAGCAGGACGAGGGCACGGACATCGAGTTTGCCGCGGTCGGCGGTCTGGACGGTGCGGGGCTGGGCGGTGGCGGTGGTGTTCTGAGACATGGTGAAAATCCTTTCAAAAAGGGGAGTGTAAGAGAAAAACGGAGGCGCGTGATGCGAATGCGATCGGGCTCGAGATAGAAAAAGGCCCCCGGTCGAAACCGGAGGCCTTCCAATCACCTAGAGCGCAAAAGCAGGCGTGAGGGACTCACTGTCGACCGATCGTATTCGCATCACGCCACCACCAGTTGTTGAGAGACTTCATCGTGTTCTTCATGTCGGTGGCTCCTTTCATGATGCCGTGGCGCGGTCGCACCTTGTTGCTGTTGCGCTGCACTATAGCACAGCAAAGTGTGTGCGGGGAAATCCTTTTTAAAAAGATTTCAGGCGGGTTTCCCGCCGGTCAAAAGAGCGGGCTGAGCGGGCGAGGCTGCCATTGCCGCCTTGTCCGCTCAGCTAAGACGTTACTCCTTATTGCGACGGTAGAGGAAGTAACCGCCCGCGGAGATGACGGCAACGCCAGCGATGGCGAATGCGGCCACCATGCGGCCATCAAAACGATCACCGGTGGTGGGCAGGCCGCCCTTGGTGTTCGTCTTGTTGGTGGTTACCGTGGTCGTGGTGTCCGACTTGCCAGGCTTCTCGGGCTTGGTGGTGGGCTGCTCGGGCTTAGCGGGCTGCTCGGGGGTACCGGGCTGCTCAGGAGTACCAGGCTGATCCGGGGTTACCGGGTCGGTGGCAAGAGCGTCCTTGGCGTAGGTGATGGACACCTTGAGGCCGTTGGATCTACGGTGTTCAGGTCGCTCGGGGTGAAGGGCTGGTCGAAGTTTTCGGCCTTCTGATAGGCGCGCATCTCCTGGAGCAGGGCCTTGCACTTCTTGTAGGTGTTCTCGGTAGCAGCCTTGCCGGCCTTGTTGGCCAGGGCAGTGCGGCCTCGGTGGTCGTCTCGGCTAGCATGGCGGCGTCAACTTCCTTGTTCTGCTCGATGAGCTCGTTCTGGAGCGCATCGAGGTAGGCACGGACGCTGATACCAAGGGTGTCAGGGTTCTCAAAGCAGAGCGAGCTGATGTCCATGAGGACGTAGTTGATTGAGTTCTCGGGCTCCTCGTTGTACACGACGTCAGTCTGTTTGCAGTGATCGAAGGAGACGGTCTGATCGCTGAAGTACGGGCTGACCTCAGTTATCAGAGCGGAGTACAACGGGATGGCGACGGAGTACGCGGCGCGGGAGAGCATTTCCCACTGGATGGTAGCGACTTCGGGGTCATACCCGCGACGAATCTGGAAGAGGTTGATCTCGGTGTTGCGCTCGCTGCCGATGCAATAAACACCATCAGTGTTCGCGTTGAGGCAGGGACGTTCTCGCCGCGGTTGCCGAAGGCGCGAATCAACTCGAAAGTGCTCCAACCAGACTTGCCAGGCTTGAAGAACAGGGGCTGGATTTCGCTGACCATGGCTCCCTTTTGGTCAGGTTTTCCTTTCTCCTTTACTGTGATAATGTCGTAATCTGTGCCTTCGGTCAGCTGACTACCAAAATAATCGCGGCCTTGCACATAGCGGGACCACTGGTTTACGCCGGAATCGGCGAGGCTTTCGCCATACGTTTGGGCGACATCGAATTTGCCGTCAGCGGAGTATTTGGCGAAACCCTTTTCTTCGGGCATGGATTGGATCTTTTCAGAGTGGAGGCAATTCTCGGTGTCATTGAGGTCGACATCGTAGTTGAGGCTCCCGATATTAGGGTTGAGCGACGCGACGTCGTCAGCGAGCTTCATGGCGATCCACTGATGGGCGGAAAGTGTGGCGAACAGCCAGGTCTCGTTGTTGTCGGCGATGATGATCTGGTCGTTGGTGCAGACGCCTTGATCATCGATCAGGCTGCCGAGGAGCTCGACGCCCTCGCGGGCCGTGGCGCTCTCGCCCAGGATGATGCTGCCGTAACTGTACTCGCCCCAGACCCACTTCCTCATCGATGAGGTCTGCTGCAGCGGCCTCCTCGTTATAGGAGGTGCTTAGCGTGGCGGAGCAGGAGACGCCCTTCTCGTTGATGCCGGCCTCGGAGTAGGCGTCGGTGCGACCCATCCAGTTGGAGGGGTGGTCGCGTACATAGCTGTAGCGATAGGTAGGCTTGTTCGAAGTGTATTCAAAAGCAGATTCAATCGAGCTGTACTTAAAGCCAGGTTCGTGGGCAGGTTCGATGCCGTAGTGCTTAAGATAGCGCTTGCCAAAGTCCTCGGCGCGGCCGTAGTACGTGTTGCCGTCCGCCGTGAGCTTGCCGCCCATGTAGATCTGCGTGCAGGCGAGCGCAGACGTCGGCATGGACATGATGGTTGCAGCTCCAAAGGCGAGGCCTATGCCAAGCTTTTTGAGCGCGTTGACGGGGTGAGTTTTCCTCATTTTCCCTCCCAGCGTGCGAAAGCTCTCCGTTGCCAGAGAGCTTCAGCCAATAATGACACCCCATTAGCGTAACGAACTGGAAACAATATTCAACTATGAAAGAAACTTACTCGATAAGCGTAATGAAATATGCGATGAGTGGTTAATTATACTCGGTTTGTAGCTTTACTTTAATAAAGACGTCCTGCAATTACATTACCTGAATAAAGCGCCTTGCACGGGGCGCAAAGAAAATCCCCCGCTGTTTGGCAAATGCATAAACAGCAGGGGAGACGATAATTGGATGAATATCATACCAATGTGGAATTACTTCTTCCGGCGGTGGATCACGTTGATCGCATAGCCGACGAGCATGGCCAAAACGATGATGATAAAGCCGAGCAGGGGATTGTCGTTCATAGGGTCCTCCTATTTTCCGAGCGGGGAGAATTCGTCGACGATGAGGTCGAGGCATTGCGGAAGCGCGCGGGCTCCAAAGACGCCCGAATTGCTGGAGATAATCTCGCCATCGAACTGCATGCCCAGCGACGGGGTGCAGGTGATCTTGGCTTCCTTGGTCTGGATGATCTTGAACTGCGGGCGGCCGAGTACCTTGCCGGCGGGGTCGAGTGCGGCGGTGATCACAGTCGGTAGAAGCTGCACAGTTTTTACGGGTTCGATGACCGCAATGTCGACCATGCCATCGTTCATACGGCAGTCGGGGAACAGGTTGATGTCGTTTTGGATGACCGAGGTGTTGCCGGCCATGCAGCAGATGCCGTCGAGCTCCTCGACAATGCCGTCATGCTCAATCGTAAAGTGCGCCACCGTGGGATTGGGCGTGGCGAGCGCGGAGAGGAAGTAAGCGATCTCGCCCGATGGTCGTTTTTTGGTGGGGGGCGGCCTTCATCATGATCTCGGCGTCGAAGCCCGAGCCGGCGATGATGATGAAGCCGTGGCGCTTCTCGTTGCCGTTCTCGTCGAGCCAAAAGAGCTCGCCCATGTCGACTTTGACCGTGCGACCGGCACGGCAGGCCTTGGCGAGCGCCGCCGCCTCGGGGGCATTGCCGATGTTGTTGAAGAACAGGCAGGCCGTACCGGAGGGGAAGACGAGCGTGGGGACACCGCATCCGCGCATCTGGTCGAGCACGTTGGAGACAGTGCCGTCGCCGCCCGAAACGACCACGCGGTCAAACTCGCGCACGTCTGCCACGGCGTCCTCGGGTTCCATGCCATCGCCGATAAAGCGCATCACGACCTCGTCGCCGCCCTGTGCAAGGGCGTGCGTGAATGCGAAGATTTCATCTGAGCTGGGGCCCGATGCCGGGTTGTGGATGATAAGGCAGCGCATACTTACGTTCCCGTTCTGTGACTAACCGAGTATAGTTGTAAGGCAATGCCGATATCCTACCCGTGTTTTTCGGGCCTAACCTTATTCGATGGGTTGATATGTACATTTCCACACATCAGGCTCTACTCGACTTTTGCCAGCGCGCCCGTGAGTTCGACGCGATTGCCGTCGATACCGAGTTTTTGCGCGAGCGCACGTTCCATCCGCGTCTATGTTTGGTTCAGATTGCCACCCCTGCTGAGAGCGTCGCGGTCGATCCCCTGGTAATCGACGACCTATCGCCGCTGGCCGAGCTTATGGCCGACGAGAGCGTGACCAAGGTCTTCCACGCGTGCTCGCAGGATATGGAGGTCATGCTCCATACCGTGGGCGTGCTGCCACGACCGATTTTCGATACGCAGGTCGCCGCCGCCTTTTTGGGCGAGCGCCAGCAGATTTCGTATGGCGCGCTTGTTCAGACGTTCTGCGGCGTATCGCTGCCCAAGACCGAGTCACTGACCGACTGGTCGCGCCGCCCGCTGACCGATAAGCAGATTGAGTATGCGATCGATGACGTCAAGTACCTGATCGTCGCCTATACCGAGATGATGAGCCGCCTGCGCGAGCTGGGCCGTGTGGACTGGGTGCTCGACGAGCTGCGCCCGCTGGCTGACGAGTCGCACTATCGCGCCGATCGCCACGAGGCGTTCCGCAAGGTCAAGCGCATCAATTCGTGCAGCCGTCATCAGCTGGGTATCGCGCGCGAGCTCGCCGCCTGGCGCGAGGACCGCGCCGAGCGGCGCAACATCCCACGCAAGTGGGTCATGTCCGACGACACGCTGCTAGCGCTCGTTAAGCGCAATCCCGTGCGCGTTGAGGAGTTCCGTAGCATTCGCGGTACCGATCAATTGGGGGAGCGCGACGTGGACGGTGCGCTCATGGCCATCAAGCGCGGTGCGAGCTGTCCGCACGATCGCCTGCCGCTCTTGGTGCGCGGACATCGTCAGATTTCGCCGGAGCTGGAGAGCGTGACTGACCTTATGTATGCGCTTATCCGCCTGGTTGCCGAGCGCTCAGGCGTTGCGACCTCGGTCATTGCCTCGCGCGATGACCTGGCCGACTACATTGAGCATCCCGAGCAGAGCCGCCTGCGCGAAGGTTGGCGCTTTGAGCTTGTGGCTCGCGCCTGGACGATCTGCTTTCCGGCAATATGGGGTTGACGGTGAAGGACGGCAAAATCGAGCTCCTGTAGGGAAGCCTAGCCGGTTGAGTGGGTAAAATGCCTCCAACGTGTAACTCGACTCGGAGGAATTCGCATGCCTTATTACTATGGATACGGCTTTGGCATCGACCCGCTGTACCTGCTGGTTGTTCTTGTCTGCACGGTGCTTGGCCTTGCCGCACAGAACTATATCAACTCGACGTACAAAACCTGGTCCAAGGTTCGCTCGGACGGCGATACGGGTGCCACAGTCGCTCGCCGCATGCTCGATGCCAACGGTTGTAGCGCCGTGGGTATCAAGGGTGTCGCTGGCGAGCTCACCGACCATTACAACCCGCAGGACAACAACCTGTATCTGTCGGATGCCAACCGTTCGGGCGGTTCGGTCGCAAGCGTTGCCGTCGCCTGCCACGAGGCGGGCCATGCCGCCCAGCGTCAAAGCGGCTATGCCATGATGAAAGTGCGTACCGCCCTCGTGCCGGTCGTCAACTTTACCCAGAACACCTGGACCATCGTGTTACTCTTGGGCCTGTTTATGAACATTGCCGGGCTCACGACCCTCGCGTTGATCTTCTTCTCGTTTAGTGTGCTGTTCCAACTCGTTACGTTGCCTGTCGAGATTGACGCCAGCCGACGTGCTGTGGCGTACATCGAGCAGTCGGGCATGAGCTCCAAGCAGGTCAACGGCGCCAAGAAGGTACTGACGGCAGCCGCGCTTACCTATGTGGCTGCAGCGCTCACTTCGATCATTCAGTTGCTCTACCTTATGGCTCGCTACAACAGAAACTCCAACCGATAACAAATGGGACAGGCAGGCGCCGCGGGGATTCGTGTCCTCGCGGCGCTGTACTATGTGTTGGACTTAATTTCGCACGGGGCCGGAGCCTCTGTGCTCGATAACGAAAGGAGGCTGCGTGGCAGGCTGGAACCTAACCGGTAATGCCGTTTCCGCCGAGTTCGACGGTTCGGACGAGCAAGAGCGCAAGGAGCTCAGCGTGAGCCAGGCGGTGGAGATCGCCGCCGGTGCGCTCGATGCCATTCCGCAGCTGAGCGTCTTGGGCGAGGTCACGGGTTTTCGTGGTCCTAACGCCCGAAGCGGCCACTGCTATTTCCAGATCAAGGACGATTCGGCCGCCGTTGACTGCATCATTTGGAAGGGTGCCTATCTCAAGCGCACGTTCGATCTGCGCGACGGTATGCAGGTGAGCTTTAAGGGCAGCTTCAATCTCTATAAGGCTACGGGCCGCATGAGCTTTGTCGCTCGCTCGTTTTCGCTGGCGGGGGAGGGTCTGCTGCGTCAACAAGTGGCGCAACTGGCCGAAAAGCTACGCCGTGAGGGTCTGATGGACGAAGCGCGCAAGCGCCGCATCCCGGTGTTCTGCTCCCGCGTGGCGGTCGTCACCTCGCTTTCGGGTGCCGTAATCGACGACGTCAAGCGCACATTGCGTCGTCGCAACCCGCTCGTCGAGCTCGTCTGCGTGGGTGCCAAGGTACAAGGCGAGGGTGCGCCGACAGAGCTCATTGAGGGCCTGCGCCGCGCCGCTTCCATTACGCCGGCGCCCGACTGTATTTTGTTGGTGCGCGGCGGCGGCTCCTTTGAGGACCTCATGACCTTTAATGACGAGGAGCTTGCCCGCGCGGTGGCGGCTTGTCCCGTGCCCGTGGTGACCGGCATTGGCCATGAGCCCGATACCTCGATTTGCGACATGGTGAGCGACCGTCGCGCCTCCACGCCTACGGCGGCGGCCGAATCGGTGGCGCCGGCTATGACGGAGTTGGCCGATGTGCTCGAGGCGCGCTATCAACGTCTGGGTGCTGCGATGGCATCGATGATTGGGTCGGCCCAGGTCGACCTGGAGATGCTCGATCAGCGCGGTCGCCGTGCCTGGGATACCTATACGGCTCGCTTGGGCGATGCGCTCGATGCGGCTGCGTGCCGCCCGTGCCTCAACGACCCAACGTTTATGGTTGAGCGTCGCGAGTCTGAGCTTGCCCTGACGGCCGATCGTTTGTCCGGCGCCATAACGCGTTCGGTTGGGGCATTCCGCTCCAACTTTGAGCGTCTGCCCGAGCGCTTGATCGCAAGCACCTCAGGACTCGATGGCAAGCGCCATGCGCTCACGCTCGCAAGCTCCCGCCTGGAGCATCAGGGGCGCACGATGGCTCAACAAGCCAGCATCCGACCTGGGCCGTGCGGCAGCCTCGCTCGATGCCCTGTCGCCGCTCAAGGTGCTTGCCCGTGGTTATTCCATCGCGTACAGCATGATGGGGTGGCCACGAGCGCCAAGACCTTTAAGCCCGGTGACGCCATTCGCGTGCGCATGGCAGACGGCAACGTGGCGGCAACGGTCGATACGGTCGAGTAGGCCGCGTTTCATAGCGATAAACCTTTAGGAAAGGAAACAGATATGGCAGAGAAGACCCCCGGTCGAGCAGCTTACGTACAAGCAGGCTTCACAGGAGTTGGAGCTCATCATCCGCAGCTTGGAGTCGGGTGATATGGAGCTCGAGGAGTCGCTTGAGAGCTATACCCGCGGCGTCGAGCTCCTCAAGAGCCTGCGTACCCGCTTGTCCGATGCCGAGCAGAAGGTCTCGGTGCTCCTGAAGGACGTCGACGGCAACGACGTGCTCGCCGACGGCGAAGCCGCCAACACCGACGACAACCTTTCGTTCTAACCATCCCGACCAAATATAATTACCTTGGTCTGTGAGAAAGGAACCAACCATGTGTGATTGCATCTTCTGCAAAATTGCCAACCACGAGATCCCCTCGACCGTCGTCTACGAGGATGACCAGGTCATCGCGTTCGACGACCTCAATCCCCAGGCGCCGGTCCACACGCTCGTGATCCCCAAGAAGCACTACAGTGACATCGCCGATAACGTGCCCGCCGAGACCATGGGCGCCATGGCCCACGCCATCCAGGAGGTCGCCAAGGCCAAGGGTCTGGAGGACGGTTTCCGCGTCATCTCCAACAAGGGCGTCAACGCCGGTCAGACCGTCATGCACTTCCACATGCACGTCCTCGGCGGCAAGAACCTGGGCGAGAACCTCATCTGAGGACGCACGGCCCGTCGCCTTGGCTGCCTTTGGAGTAACCTATGCAGTTTCTCAACTCGAATACCTTCAAGCGGTAGCGAACTACGGCGGCGTGCGTAAAGCGGCTCGCGCCGTTCACGTGAGCCCACAGGCTGTCTCGTCGGCAATTAAGAAACTGGAGTCTGAGTATCAGATCGTTTTGCTCAATCGATCGGCGGGGGAGGCTGTTTTGTCTCCGGCGGGCAGAGAATTTGCGCGTCGTGCACGCGTGATCCTGGCACAAGTCGACGATCTCAAAAAGTACACCCAATCGGGGAACGGTGGCGTTTCGCCCGACGGCCACTTTCGTCTTTACGTCCCCTGTCTTCACGGGCGGGGGCGTCTTTTTTCCGAAAACTGGTACGACTCGTTTGAAAGCTCGCACCCTCAGATTCACCTTGATGTGTGGCATCAGCCAACGGTACATGCTTTGAATCACTTGTGCTTGGCATTTCGGATGCGGCCATCTCATTTGAGGAACCAAGGGACAGTGTCCTTTCTTCGAAATACTTGGGTGAAAAGGAGCTCAAGGTTCTTTCGTGCCCAGCGGGTCATCAATCTGTGGGTGCTATGACCGTTCGTGAGTTACTGGGCGGCAGGTTAGCTGTTCCCATTAATTTGTCGCCCTGTCTCAATGCGATCAATCAATGCCCCGAAGCTCAGCTGGTTAATTTCCGCTTCCGCGACGTCGAATACGGAAACAGAGCGCAGGCTGAGTTTCTTCAAGCCGGGGGATTGATATTGGGTTTTTCTGGCTCTTCTCTCGCATCAGATGGGTCGGAAGTGAGCGAGTACTCTATTGAAGGTTCGCATGACGTAGCCTTGCCCATCTACTTTTGCTATCGACAAAATGCCTGGACCGATCGACACCAGACGGTATTTCTTCACCTATTGCGTCATCTTGCTTCGTGAGGCCATTTGGCCTCGTGTCGTCAAGTGAATGTTGACGCCTTTGTAACACATGACTGACGGCTTTGCCTCATGCTTTTCCAAGATTCCGATTTAGATTGTTGACTCTTGGAGGGCGGAGCATGAAAAACCGTACGGTTTTGCTTTATATGACGTTTGTTTTTCTGTCGAACTTCAGCACCATTTTGTATTTTCTGACGGTTTACCTTGAATTCGTCGGATTCTCGATGGTGGCGATTTCTAGCATGATGATTGCATATCAAGTGAGCAAGTTCATCCTTGAAGTTCCCACTGGCTATATTGCTGATAGGTTTGGACGAAAGACAAGCGGTCTCGTTGGCGTCGTGGGAATGCTTGGATACTACGCCGCCCTGCTTTTCGTCCGTTCTCCTCTGCTTTTAATCGGCGCGTTTGCTCTCAAGGGTTTTGCCGTTGCATGTGTGAGCGGATCCATAGAAGCAATTTACATTGACAGTGTCTCTCAGGACCAGCTCGTAAGGCTTAATGTCGTTGAGCGATTTGTTTTCTATGCCTCTTATGCCATCTCCGCTTGTGCGGGCGGTTTCATTTCGTCTGTCGGTGCATATCTCATTGGTCTTTCGGCAGATATCATCGCAATGGTGTTGACGTTGGTTGTCGTTGTCTGCATTCCTGAGATGCGAAGAGGGGGCACTGCGGCGACACCTGAGCGTGGAATTAGCCCGAAGACGATCGGAGCCGCTATTGCGTACAATCGCATTCTTCGTTCGGCGTTCATCATGGACTGTTCTCAGGCGTTTGCTTTTGTCGCCCTAGAAGACTTTTTCTCACTGCTGCTTGCGGGTCGCGGAATGAATGCCGTCGCTTCGGGTGTGACCATTGCGGTCCAGCTCCTTGCCTCGGCCTCCATGGGGCTTATTGTGCCCAATGTGATTGCTCATGTCGACAAGGGCCGTTTTGCGCGTATTTGCGGCATTGTGCGCCTTTCCCTGACTGCCTCGTGTTTTTGATTCCCCTTACTCCGGCTAATTTGCTGCCCGTGTTCTATGTGCTGCAGACGGTTGCGTACTCGTTGTTTGCCCCAATCAAATACTCAGTTTTTCAAAATGCTGCCGATTCTTCGATGCGCTGTTCACTGATTTCGGTTCAAAGCCAGATGGTGGCGGTGGGTGCCGTTCTTTTCTATCTGCTCAACGCTGTGTTGAGTAGCGTTGCAGGCATTCGAGTCGTATTGCTTGTTGCGCTCGGGATTTCTTCCTTGGTGTATATCCCCGCGCTCTTTCGTCTTACAAGTCAAAGGCCGTGAGTATTTGGACATCGATAACTTATATATCAACGCAATAAACCCGAGCGCGAGGGCGTTTGGGTTTATTATTGAAGCGTATGTAACCTGGCGGCGCCACACCGCCTGTTAGTAGGGAGACACATGAACGTTCTGGTCGTCAACGCAGGATCTTCGACCCTTAAGTATCAGGTCATCGATACCAAGTCCCACAAGGTGTCCGCAAAGGGCTCCTGCGAGCGCGTCTGCTTTACCGGCGGTACCTTCACCCACGCTGCCAACGGTTCCAAGAAGGTGACCGAGAACATCGAGTTCCCCGACCACAAGGTCGCCATCGAGGTCGTCCTGAAGGACCTCGAGGCCAACGGGCGTCAAGATCGAGGGTATTGGTCACCGTATCGTTCAGGGCGGCTGGTACTTTGGTGATTCCTCCCTCGTCGACGAGGACGTCCTCGCCAAGATCCGCGAGGTTGCCCCGCTGGCGCCGCTGCACAACAACCCCGAGGCCAACGTTATCGAGTACTGCCTGGAGCAGTATCCCCGATCTGCCCAACGTTACGGTCTACGACACCGCTTTTCACTTCAACATGCCCGAGGTTGCCAAGACCTACGCCCTTCCCAAGGATGTTTGCGACAAGCTGCACATCCGTAAGTACGGCGCCCACGGCACCAGCTATCGCTACATCTCCAAGAAGGTCGCCGAGATGACCAACGGCGAGGCCCGCAAGGTCGTCGTGTGCCACATCGGCTCTGGTGCCTCCCTGTGCGCCATCGAGGACGGCAAGTGCATGGATACCACCATGGGCCTCACCCCGCTCGACGGCGTCATGATGGGCACCCGCTGCGGCTCCATTGACCCGGCTACCGTGTGCTACCTGCAGCGCGAGGGTGGCTACACCTTCGACGAGGTCGACGAGATGATGAACAAGAAGTCCGGTCTTTTGGCTGTGACCGGTGGCAAGACCAACGACTGCCGCAACGTCGAGGAGCTCGCCGCCGCTGGCGACCCCGAGGCGTCAGCTCGCCTTCGACATGTTCGCTACAAGATTGCCGCCAAGGCTGCCGAGATGGCCACTTCCATGTGCGGCATGGACACGCTGGTCTTCACCGCCGGCATCGGTGAGCACGCTCCGGCCGTTCGCGCCGGCGTTGCCGACCGTCTGGCCTTTATGGGCGTCAAGATGGACCATGCCCGTAACGCCCTGCGTGGCGACGGCGCTTGGTGCCTGTCTGCCAAGGATTCCAAGGTCAAGATCTTTGTCATCCCCACGGACGAGGAGTTCATGATCGCTTCCGACGTCGAGCGCATCGTCAACGGCAAGTAATTGCAAGAGGGGAGGGGCTGGACGACCAAGTGCCGTTCAGCCCCTCTTTTGCGCTCGTTGGGCGATATGCCTGATAGTTATTTATTAAGTTGTGATAACTTCTTATTAACATGCGGCCGCCTTAAGGGGTCTGCGTCGACCGTATTGCACTGCAAAGGAGTCTCATGAACGTACTTGTTGTCAACGCCGGCAGCTCAAGCCTTAAATATCAGCTTTTGGATACCGATACCCGCGAGGTTTTCGCCAAGGGCAACTGCGAACGTATCGGTTCGGACATGGGCATCTTTGGCCACTCCGAGAACGGTGGCGCCAAGCAGACCGAGGAGGTCCCTTTCCCCGATCATCGCTCTGCTATCGCTCGCGTGCTCGAGGAGCTCGAGAAGACCGACTTTACGATTGATGGCATTGGCCATCGTATCGTTCAGGGCGGCTGGCACTTCGATGATTCCGCGGTCGTCGACGACGAGGTTATGGCTAAGATCCTTGAGGTGGCCCCGCTCGCTCCGCTGCACAATTACGGCGAGGCCGCGGCAATCGAATATTGCCGCGAGAAGTATCCTGAGCTCGCCCAACGTGGCCGTCTTCGACACCTCGTTCCACATGACCATGCCCGAGGTCGCCTACACCTACGCGCTGCCCAAGGACGTGTGCGACAAGTACCACGTGCGCAAGTACGGCGCACACGGTACGAGCCACCGCTACGAGTGGATGATGGCCAAGGAGATCCTGGGCTCGCGCTGCCACCGTCTGCTTTCGTGCCATCTGGGCAACGGTGCTTCGCTTGCCGCCATTGAGGACGGCGTGTGCCGCGATACCACGATGGGCCTCACGCCGCTTGACGGCCTGATGATGGGCACCCGTTGTGGTTCCATTGACCCGGCCACCGTGTGCTACCTGCAGCGCGAGGGCGGCTACAGCTACCAGGAAGTCGACGACATGATGAACAAGCAGTCCGGCCTGCTTGCCATTTCGGGCATCTCCAACGACGCCCGCGACATCCGCACGCGCGCCTCCGAGGGAGATGAGCGCTGCCTGCTCGCCTTCGATATGTTTGCCTACAAGGCTATGCAGCAGGCCGGCTCCATGATCGCCTCCATGGCGGGCGTGGATACCATCACCTTTACCGCCGGCATCGGCGAGAACGACTGGTCGATTCGCAAGGCCTTCTGCGACTGCTTTGAGTGGCTGGGCGTGCGCATCGACAATAACAAGAACCGCGAGGCCGTGGGCAACGGCCCGCAGGTCATCAGCGCCGCCGGTTCCGCCGTCACGGTCATGGTCATCCCCACCGACGAGGAATACATGATCGCCCACGACGTCGAGCGTCTGACCAAGAACAACTAACGCTCGCATTTGCAAGTAAACGAAAGGCCTCCAGAGCAACAGCTCCGGAGGCCTTTTGCTAGCGGGCGGAAATTCCTGTCCCGAGGGGATATGTACGCTACTCAGCCATCTGAGCCTGGACGGCGGTGATGGCCACGACACCCACGATGTCGTCGGCAGAGCAGCCGCGCGAAAGGTCGTTAACCGGCTTGGCGATGCCCTGCAGGATGGGGCCGTAGGCGTCAGCACCGGCGAAGCGCTGGACCAGCTTGTAGCCGATGTTGCCGGCCTCGAGGTCGGGGGAACACCAGCACGTTAGCCTTGACCGGCGACGGAGGAGCCGGGAGCCTTTGAGCTGGGGCGACAGTGGGGACGAGTAG